>BNJS01003971.1_pt1 | contig 131692 bp, 150 predicted proteins | sample 8540461 | NCBI WGS metagenome assembly BNJS01 (sample SAMD00202454, study PRJDB9452) | human saliva metagenome | isolation source: human saliva | place: Japan
ATTTGAGTGCTGATAGGTTGCTAACATTTGACCGAATTAGTGATACTTTAGTGCCTATGTCCTTCACTATTCTTACGGATAAGAATATTTCATTTTCTACTCGTTTGGTTTGTGATAAGGTATCATCTGTATCAAAAGATGAAAATATTATTACAAAAACAAGCGTCTTACCAAGTATTGATTTAGCAACGAAGTGTGATTTGGGTGATGTTAAAAACCAACTAATAAATCTTAAATCGGTTGGTGAAACCGCAAAGAATATTGTTGTTGATGAAATAAAGCAATTAGAATCAGATAATAGTTATGATATGAAACTATTTGAAGACCTAGATTCTCGTCATGGTATTAAGTCAGATACGTTTTATTTCGACGTCAAGGAAGTATCACCCGAATTATGCTCTACTGTAAAAGATAATGATAAAGGTGAAATTTATCATATTGATGATAATATGGTCACTACAAGACTCGCTAATAAAAATTCTGATTTGATAAACATTGAAGTATCAAAACCAGAAATTGCAAGTGAATCAGTTAGTGTTGATGGCGTTGATGTTTGGTTGAATAAATCTATTTATTTAGCTTCGCGTTCAGAGCTTCCATTGTCTGAGTTGAGTGAAACAACAACTAGATTGCGTAGTGAAATCGCAACGGGTGTTGCAAATCATGCATCTAAAACTAAAGAATCATTAAATCAACTTGTGAATGAATTGTCCAATCTGATTTTGTTGATTTGGAAAATCAATTAGAGCAATAACCATCTCATTGAGATGGTTATTTTTATCTAAATGACACTAATATAGACAAAATTCGTCCAAGTTACTTGTGTCTGGTACCAAATTACATTCAGACCATGTCCAACTGTTTTCTTTGAGTCTAACATATGCTCCATCATATACGACTTTTGAAACCGTACAAACTTGACCAATACACGCATTCATTCCGTCGGCCCAATATGCGGGATATCGGTGTTTCTGCATCTCCGTAGGTTCGGTAACCAAAACTCGGTCACCCACTTTTAACAATGGGTTTTTTCGTTGTTCTAATGTTAAATATTTGGTGTCCCAGTTATTAAGACCTTCATCTATATCTAATCGCACATATCCGTCATTAACAACGGTAATAGCGGCAGTTTTACCGACATAATCATCGCTTGCGTAGTTATGATTGGTTCTGAATCTACCGATTGTGACAAGGTCACCTGTTCTGAATATTTGAGTCATTTTCTACCCTTTCTGTTGTCAATGCTTGTGCTCAGCTAATATTTGTTTAACGTCTTCATGATTTACTGTATCGTTGTTATCACGTGTTGCCTTCTTATATGCTACAATAATATCTTTGATTTCTTTCACGGTATAATCACGTGACCATAGAGGATTTTTGTCAAAAACAAATCAACAGTGTCCATTGTTCGCTCTATGATATTTGGTGTTGTTTGTAACCCTACATATTTTATTTTATAGGCTTCATATTCGAGTTGTGTGCGTTTGTCACCAAACATATCATAATAATCTAAAACCAATGCTAAATGACGAATGTCAGGCTTTCTCTGTGATTGTAATTTGTTAAATACCATGTTATAGTCATCTTTCGACTTAGTAATAATCTGAGGGATGAACTGGGGATGTTGGTCTATCAAGCAGTATCGAACATATAAGGTTGAATAATTTACCAATTGGTCTAGTTTATATCCTTTGTCAATTAGCTCCAACTTAACTGCTTCACTACCTTTTTTTAACCATTCGTCCCAATATTCTTGTGCATGATTATGTTGAACTAATAATTTGTTTATATACGAATCATTTAATTCAACTAATTCTTTTACACCGACACCTAATTCTGCCATTGCAACTCTATAGGCTAAGTGTGATTTCAAATATGGTTTATAATTTTTAATTTCCTGCTTTGACTGCTTCTTCAAAGTTCTCTAATTTTATCATGCTCTTCACCTCATATCTTTCTTATATGATTTTGGGGTATGGGGTGAAACCCCAAAAAAAGAGCACCCGTATGGGTGCTCGTACTTTAGTATAAACAAAATGTATCTAATTCGTGTGCATGTACAAGGTTACATTCATCCCATAACCATCGATTCTCTTTGACTTTGATGGCACTGTTGGATTGGATGTGTTGAATGGTCACCGTTTCACCAATCCAATAGTCCATTCCATAGGGTCCTTTTGTCATGTTCCAGGAATATGGATATTTTGCTTTTTGAATTGGGTTTGGTTCTAGAATTATTATTTCATCACCCACATTAAATTCACGATGGTTGCTTTTCACGAGTTCTAAGTCTTTACAATTCCATGCACTTTCTCCATGGTCAATATCTAAATATGCAACATAGTTATTGGCACATTGGACAATGGCTTCTTTTCCATAGAGTTTCACGACATCACCTGAATAAAATTTTTTCATTTTCACCTTTCTAATATAGACAGAATGTTTCTATATCTTGTGTTTTTTGTAAATTACATTCGTTCCAATACCAACGATTACCAATGAATCTAATTTCATCATTCATTATTGACTCAATGATAAATTTTTTACCTACGCATTGACGCATACTGTCTTCTCTACCACAATGAGACTCATTCCATCCCCCAGGATAGTATTTCTTTTGTAGTTTTGTAGGTTCCTGTACAACAACTTCATCCCCAACGTTGAGTTTTCTCATATCTGAGTGAACTAGTTCTAAATCTTCAGGATGCCACATGCGTACACCACCATCAATATCTAGTCTGATGATGCCACCTCTGACAACCTGGACTATGGCTTCTTGCCCATTGGCAATAACTTTATCGCCATATCTAAATTTGTGTGACATATTGCCCTTTCTAATACAAACAAAAATTGTCTGTTGTGTGTTCTCGCATTTGGTCTTGATACTTATTTAGTAATGCCATTACTTGTAAGATATCTTGGCGTCGGTGTGGATGTCGTCTATCATCATCGCTACTTTGTGAATCTATATATTCCCATCGTTCTTGATAATACGAATTAATTGTTTCCCAATCTATGGTTTTGTCTTGTAGTTTTTCTTGGATTAATTCATCAAGATATGTATCCAATTCATCTTCTTCGATATATTCGGTTGACCCACCTAGAATGCTGGCAAGAAAATAATTATCTCGTCTTTCTTTGAACAGTAAATCTGTTAATTTGGACAAATTTTCATGCGTTTTGTGCCCAAAATATTTCTCACGTCTTCCAACGCGTATTTGTGTAAAATTGTTCATTTCTCCCTTTCTAGTACAAACAAAATGTATCATTTTGAATTGAGTTTTCATATTTATCAATGACGTTCAATACCTGTCTAATATCTTTGACCCTCATCTCAATTAACCATTTCTCGCGTTCTATGATAGGGTCGAAACGTGTTGTAACCGGAATTTTGCGTGATGATTCTTCAATGTACCGTTCGACATAATACTTCTTAATATTTTCCCAATCTATTGTTGGATGATTTATGTTTTGTCGAACTAAGTCATCTAAATAGTCATCTAGTTCATCACCTGTTATATCATGTTGCCCACCTAATAGTACGATGAAGAACTCATTCTCGCGTAATTCTTGATATTGCTGTTCAGATAATTTTGATAAACAAGGATGTTCTTGGTATCCGAAATGTGCCTTACGCCTTAGCGCTATTATTTCTGTATTATCTGTTGTGGTCAATCCATTTTCCACCCTTTCTAATACAAACAGAATGCATTGTTATTTAATTCGCCTTCAAATGCCTCAAAAACCTCGTCACACACTTTTTGGTGTGACTTGAGAAACCCATGTTTTCGACGCTCATCTAGATATTGATACAGTGTCTTCCAATTGATGTCACTATCATTCTTGTGTTCTTCAATTGCACTTGTCAATGCTTGTTTGTACTCAGCGGTTTGAATCCCTCCACCACTTTGACCATTTGTTATATATTTCATTAATATATACGGGTCATTATAATGTAAAAATGTGCTCTCGGGTGTGCTTTCGTCATTTGGATGTTTTGTGAGGACATCGAGTAATGAACGATAGCCTTCTTCTTCAAAGCATTTCCAGCGTAGTTCTCCCCGTTTGCTAAAAATCAGTTCTGATTCATTGTTAATAAATTGTGGGTACATTTTTTATCTCCCTTCTAATATAGACAAAAGTCATCTTGTACGTGAACTAAATTACACTCGGAGAATCTCCAGTCGGTTTCTTGTACTTGAATGACTCCACCTCCGTTATAAATTCCGGCAATCGTTACAATTTCTCCAATTAACTCGTCCATGTAACTTACCCATGTGGCTGGGTAACGGCGTCGTTGAACGTCGGTTGGTTGTTGAATCACTACACGGTCACCAACATGTAAATCTTTAGACATTTTTGATGAAGTGTGAGATATTTGATACACCATTGGTTGTATCCATTGTCAATATCTAATCGTACATATTTACTATTTTCACGACAAATAACAGTTGTAGTTTTACCAATATATTCGTCAGGTGCAAAGTTATCTTCATTCATCCATTTTTCTATGGTAACTACATCACCAGTTCTTAAATTTTCTACCATTTTTCGTCTCTTTCTTTATGATTATCGGTACATGATTAATAGAGACAAAATGCCTCTTCTTTGTCAACGTGTTTTAAATTGCATTCGTTCCATCGCCATCCGTTTTCGTTAACCATGATTCTATCATGATATATTTTTTGTATGGTAACAGTTTTTCCAATCCAATAATCCATACCATTTTCCCCTTCGTAGTCATTCCAACCACAAGGGTATGTTCGTTTTTGAATAGGATTTGGTTCGAGAATTATTACTTCATCACCTTCTTTGAATTCTCTATAATTGGATTCAACTAGTTCTAAGTCTGATAATGGCCAACGAAGTTCTCCATTGTCAATATCTACTCTTGCAGCACAGTTGTCGATACATTGGATAATCACTGTTCGACCATCTATTTTGGCTACATCACCTGCATGAAATTTTGTCATCATTATCCTTTCTAATTATGTGTCGATAATTGTATCGACTTTTATTTTGCTAATGCTTTTTTGGTTAAATATATCGTATATGACATTATATTACCATCGTTTAAATCTGGATTTAGATAAGGATACATGTACTCAGCACCTAAATTTGCCTTATCAACAGTGGGTTTCATCATTAGGATATGTTTAATTGCGAATGGTGTCAATTCCGCTGCCCAAATTGGTATATCTAAATCAAATAACTGGTTAATGTCCATTGATTTTTCCATAATAGTTGGCTCATATTCTAACGCTCTCAATTTATATTGCATACCTTGAAGGTTTAATCGCTCGTCATTATGCTGTTTTAGATATTCTGTAAACATATTAATGATTTGTTTGAGCTGATTTGGCTCGATTTTGTTCATCTGTTGAAACACTTCTTCGACAATTTTAACATTATCCAAGTCAGGTACAAGTTCTTTCACTAACGCTGGTTTGTGTTTCAATGCAAATTCTCGAACCATTGAATCTGGATGGTGTATCAGTTCATCAACATTTTCACCTCTTTTTGCTTGTTTTCTGATTTCGATAATATCATCGATTGTCTTTTTTCTATCTAATTGAAATATATTCATCGTTTTCCTTTCTATCATGTAATTTGTCTTCTGCTTGTTTAATAGCGATTTTATTAATTTGAACCTTGATTTCCCAAATTTGACTTGGTTCAAGATTTGGGTCTAATAATTTATCAATTAATGACTTATCAAGTTGATATTTATCAATTGTTGCTTGTGCTTGAATGATAGCTTCAATTCCATGTGGTGTGAAATCAAATGCCCATGTTGGAACACCCAACTCATATAATTGCTTGACATTCATTGTTTTCTCAATACTGCTAGGATTATAGGTTATAGCTTCATATTTGCTATGCATACTCTGAATTGGAAACTTGTTCGTGGTTAAATAATCGTTATATTGTTGTGATAGTTCAATGATTTGTTCAAGCTGTTCAATTTTGATATCTTTCATATGTTTAAAAACATCATAAATGATTGTTACATTTACTTCGTTATGCTCTTTGATGAGCTCACCAATCAAATCGGGGTTTTGTTCTAGTGCGGCTTTTCTAACCCCAGAATCAATATCATGAATAAGCTCTTCACCGAAAATACCTACACGAGCTACAATGCGACGATGAAGAGAGTTGTGACTATCTTTGAGTGTGATATATTTCTCATCAATTGTGATGTTATTTGGTTTTGTCATTTATGCCCCTCATATTTATTCATTTTTAGTTGTTTTGTGTGTGAGTGTATTGTTTAAGTTATTTTGAATTTGGATTTAAAATTGGATTTTGTGATAACGCTTACAAATGCTGTGATATCAACGTTTTTGGATAAATTGTATCATTTTGTTAAAAATTTTTTTGAAAAAAAATTTGTCTAACTTAATTTTTAAAAAAATTTTTATTTTATTGACCAAAAAAATTAGCATTTTGTTGAAAAAGTCAGTAATATCAAGGGTTTGAGTGCATCCAAATCAATCCAATTTTGAATCCAATTTTGTCCAATTCAATCCAAAAATCGGAAAAAGCTAAAAATTTGCATAATGTAACCGTTTACACTACGAATTGATACGTAAACGGCTATTTATGCAAACTTATGGGTTTTTATTAATTTAAGTCTAGTATTTCGTTACCATCCTCAAGGCAAAAGTTTTTTTCAACGATTTCTCGTAAACTTGCGTTTTTGAGCCAGAATGGATGCTTCAGTTGATACAATTGGTCTTGGCTCATGGTTTTGACAACTATTTGTTTGTCATCTTCTATCCATCGTGCTTGTAGTTTCAGTTTGATGGCTTGTTCGTAGATTTCTCCATATTTTGGGTGAGCTATATTGTATTGGTCGAGTAACTTTAGTAACTCACTTTTATCGGGATTTGTTTTGTCTTTAATATCCTCATACATCTGTCTAAAAGTTGCTATAGTCATCTGTTGTGCGTGTTGACGATGTAACTTTGTCAAGTGGGGTGATACACTATACGTTGGCAAATTGACCTCCTAAAAGAGATGTCCTAAGACATCTCTTAATTCGATTTGATATTGATAATTTTCTTACGGTTGTCACGTACTGATAGCGGATTATTATCAGTAAGTAACCATGTGTAATCATTGTATCCACGTGTGTTGATAGTTGACTCACCACCACCATCTGTGAAGATGAAAACTTGTGTTTCGCGAGGAAACTTGTTATCAGACATATAGTCGAAGACTGATTGGAATGTTGTACCACCACATCCCATACGTCCAATTTCCAATTTCTTAGCAGTAGTACCATCGATAGTTTGAGTAAACACTACATCACTATCAAATTGGATTTGAGTAACAGGGTGATGTGTCTTTTTGACCATCTGTACGATTTCATTGAAGAAAATTTCCATTTCTTCACGACTGACAGACCCTGATACGTCGAATGCAAAGACAATAGGCATTACTGCGTCACTCAATTGACCTTTCTTATGAAGAGCATAAGGGTCACGACGATACAAGCGGTTAGGTGATGGACGGCGACCAGTAACCTGGCGTCCCATTTTCTTGCGAATTTCTTGTTGCCAAGAAACTTGTGCAGGCTTGTTGATGTTGGCAACAGCTTCTTCGATACCCGCAGAGACTGTTCCGCGTTGTTTTGCTTCGTTCAAAGCTTGCTTCATAACAGCTTCAACTGTCACATTAGCTGGGATATAGTTGTCATTTGTTCCAACTTGAGCATCACCCCAGTGTTTGCTTGAACATTGGTGAGGGTCAACTTGACCATTGCCTGCACCTGGTTGACCTGCACCTGGTTGACCATCACCTGGTTGACCGTGGCTCATTTGCTCCAACAATTCTTTCAGTTGTGGATTATCTGAGTTTGATAGCGCCTCATAATAGGTGATTGAACCTGCATGAGCTGGTAGCTTTGTTCTGCAAGCATTTCAATATATGGAAGACTAATCCAATTGTCTGCAGGGTTCTTTAGTTTTTGGTTGATTTCGCAATCTCCAGCAAGGTTTGATAGGCGATTATCCAAATTTTTGTGCACTTCCAAGTGGTTAAACAAAAGGTGGTAACCTTCGTGTCTCAACCCTTCAAGCATTGTGATAACATCGTAATTCTTGCTGATGTATTTTGGGTTAAACAAGAGTGTCAATTGGTTTTTGCGATATGTAACAGCGTACATTGCGTCCAATTCCAAATCAACTTCTTTTGCTACATAGTTGAATACATATCCCCAGAAATGGTCGTCAGGTTGTGAAGGAATTGTGTTGTTAGCTCCGATAGCGGCTGATTGGCGTGTCAAAATGTTGACAAGGTGTTCAACAAATTGTCGTGCATTGTCATAATGACCATTTTTCAAGATTTCTAATTCATCATTAATTTGTGACATAACTCGTCCTCATTTCGTTTTATTTCGTTTTATTTCAAATATAGATTGGGGTTTGGGGTGAAACCCCATTGGTTAGAAAACGCGTATGCGTTTTAAAGAAAACAGACTGTGAGGTCTATTGACCTAGGTATAATTTCTCAAAGACTTCTGAGAAATTTTGACAGAGAGCGTCAAGTGAAACTTGAACTTCTTCTCGCGTTTGGTTGTTCTTAACCTTGACTTGTCCACTTTCGACTTCGCTCTCTCCCAGAGTGATGAGGGTCTTAGCTCCAAACATCGGCTGACTTGTACTGCGCTTTGAGCTTACGGTTGAGGTAATCACGCTCTGCATTGAATCCTTGTTGACGTATAGCTTGCACCAACTCCAAGGCTTTCAGGTTAGCTCCTTCACCAAGAACAGCAATATAGACGTCTAGGGCGTTTTCGATTGGTAGGGCCACACCTTGCTTTTCAAGGACCAAAAGAAGACGCTCTACACCAAGTCCAAAGCCAAAGCCAGCAGTCTCAGGACCTCCAAAGTAAGCAACCAAGCCATCGTAACGACCACCTGCACAGACTGTTAATTCATTGCCTTCAATCTCTGTAATAAACTCAAAAATCGTGTGGTTGTAGTAGTCCAAACCACGCACCATATTGGTATCGATGATATAGTCTACTCCTAGATTCTCCAACATCTGACGAACAGCATCAAAGTGAGATTGGCTTTCTTCATCCAGGTAATCCAAGATAGATGGTGCATTCTCCACTGCTACCTTGTCTTCTTTTTCCTTCGAGTCCAAGACACGAAGAGGATTTTCCTCCAAACGACGTTGGCTATCCTTAGACAAGCTACCTTTGAGCGGTGTTAAGTAGTCAATCAAGGCTTGACGGTAGGCTGCACGACTTTCAGGATTTCCAAGAGTGTTGAGGTGTAGTTTGACGCCTTGAATGCCAATTGCTTTCAAGAAGTGAGCTGCCATAGCAATCGTCTCTACATCGGTAGCTGGATTGCTAGAGCCAAAACACTCAACACCAATCTGGTGGAATTGGCGTAAACGACCTGCTTGTGGGCGCTCATAGCGGAACATTGGGCCCATGTAGTAGAACTTGCTTGGCTTTTGCACTTCTGGTGCAAAGAGTTTGTTTTCCACATAAGAACGAACGACTGGAGCAGTTCCTTCTGGACGGAGGGTAATATGGCGGTCACCCTTGTCGTAAAAGTCGTACATTTCTTTAGTGACGATATCCGTTGTATCTCCGACAGAGCGACTGATGACCTCGTAATGCTCAATAATAGGGGGTACGCACTTCTGCGTAGTTGTAGCGTTTGAAGATTTCACGCGCAAAGCCTTCAACGTACTGCCATTTGGCAGACTCAACAGGTAAAATATCCTGCGTTCCTTTTGGTTTTTGTAATTTCATAGGGAATCCTCTTTCTATGTTTGTTTACCATAAATAGGGACTGGGGCTAAATGCCCCGTTGGAATCCCTTTTAATATGTAAGTACGAAGTTTTTTTTCTTACCACGGCGGATAACCGTTAGTTCGTTCTCTAACTTATCTGCGTCACTCAAGACATAGTCAAGGTCTTGGATGCGGTTACCATTTACGTAGATGGCTCCATTTTGTACGTCTTCACGGGCTTGGCGTTTTGAGTTAACCACGCCAGAAGATACAAGAAGTTCAACGATGTTGTGATTTTCGTCTGCTTGTACTTGGTAGTTTGGCACGCCACGAAGTCCTTGTTTGAGTTCTTTGACAGAAAGGTTTTTGATATTTCCTGCAAAGAGTTGCTCAGTGATGTTAAGAGCTTCTTTGTAGGCTTCTTCTCCGTGGACAAGGGTCACGACTTCACGAGCGAGGACTTTTTGAGCCAAGCGTTCGTGTGGCGCAGCCTCAAACTGTTTGCGGATGTCTTCAATCTCGTCTAATGACAAGAAAGTGAAGATTTTTAAGAAGTGAATAGCATCTTCGTCCATGACGTTCATCCAGAATTGGTACATCTCATATGGAGAAGTCTTTTCAGGGTTGAGCCAAACAGCATTCCCTTCTGATTTACCAAATTTCTTACCGGTTGCGTCTGTAATCAGTGGAACAGTAATTACGTGACCAGTCTTGTCAGCCTTACGACGAAGCAACTCAGTACCAGCGGTCATATTTCCCCATTGGTCAGAGCCTCCGATTTGAAGAGTAACATTGTGCTCTTGGTTGAGGACGTAGAAATCATAGCCCTGCATGATTTGGTAGGCAAACTCAGTGTAAGAAATCCCTGTTTCAATTCGTTTCTTCACAGACTCCTTACTCATCATGTAGTTGACAGTGAAGTATTTTCCGATATCACGGAGGAAGTCAATGAAGCTGATGCTACCAAACCAGTCGTAGTTGTTGACCATGACAGCTTTATTTTCGCCATTTTCAAAGTCAAGAAAACGAGAAAGTTGTCCTTGGATAGACTTGACCCAGCCATCTACTGTGTCTTTTGTTTGGAGACTGCGCTCAGAATCTTTAAATGATGGGTCTCCGATGAGACCTGTAGCACCACCAACGAGCGCATATGGTTTGTGACCTGCTAACTGCAAGCGACGACTTGTCAAGATTGCGACAAGGTGGCCCAGGTGGAGGCTGTCAGCAGTTGGGTCATAGCCAGTATAATAAGAAACTTGACCTTCTTCTAGGGCTTTACGTAAAGCTTCTTCATCTGTCGTTTGAAAAATCAAACCACGTTCTTTTAGCTCATCAAAAATGTGCTTATGGGTAATTTGTTCCATAATCATACCTCCGTATTTTTCTAATAGAAATTGTCTGTTGTTCCAACAACCATAGTTGATTGAATTGTATTGATGATTCCAATCACTTCATCTTCATCGGTATCGTTATCAAGGAATAACTGTTCGAGGATTCGTGTTAGAGGTTCAATGCCTGTAACATTTTTGTATACATACATACGTGTAGCCATCAAATGAAATGTGTTTGCAACTTCTTGATGGAATTTGTCTGCGGCATTACGAATTGTTTCGTTCTGGTCATTTGGTAGTGTTTCTACCAGGAAACGATGCAATGGTTGTGTGAATGAGATTGCCTTCACTTCACCCTTTACTGTTGTGATGATAGTATGTGTTGTTACTTCGTGAATACTCATGTGTTTACCTCTTTTCTTGTGAGTTTATACCGTAGTGCGTCTTGGGCCACCAAACGTTTATAAATATGTTTTTACGGGTTAAATATATGCTGAAATTTCTACTGCTGTCAAACCATCTGTCCAATGTGGATTACCTAATCCTTTTAATTGTTCTCGTGATAGTGTTTTTTCCATAATTGAAAGCGGTTGTTGTAGTGCTGCGAGTTTCAGTTTATACTCAGTAGTGAACGGTACCCAATAACCTGTATCAATATCATCAATTCTATTAATGAATTTGTTTAAATATTCAGCTTTTGGATTAACCATACTTCTCATTAGTCGATTAATCATAAACCATTGGTCAGTATCGTTGCTATCCATCAGCTCTAACAAATAGTCGGGGTGCTTCTCTGCGACGGCACAACGGACTTTGAATTTTTTGTCTTTGATAAAGTATTCAGGCCATAGACCTTTTGCTGATAATGCTTCGCGTACGGTTAGGTCTGGATGTTTTTTCCATGTTTCATATTTTTCTTGGCCATATCCCTTTTCAATGAGGTGTACGATAATGGTTGGTTTATCAACTTCAAGGAAATGTTCAATGGCACAACCCATATCAATCATTTTTTTATGAACTTTTAATTTACCATGAATTACAAAGTCTTGAAAATCTGTTTCATTCGCTGCATGTAGTTCTAAGAATCTAGCGAGTCCATAGTTTTTAGTCATATTTTCACCTCATATTCTTAATCAAATATGAATTGGGGTTTGGGGTGTAACCCCATTTTTGGAAAACGCGTAGGCGTTTTCTTCCTTAAGGCATATTATGCCTTTTTTAATGTCTTAACGTTATCAAGGCTCTCCCAGAATCCCTCCATGAGCTCTGGATATACATCTTGCATACTCATGTAGTACACATGCAGTTCTAATATGTATCGTATGATTCTTATTTGCAAACCACGTGCCCACAACGGATTACCTGCTTCAAATAATTGTCGGTCTGTCATTGTTTGAGCTAGTAACGTGTCATGTTCTGGTTTTTCACTCTCAAGTTTAGTCCAGATAGTTTCTCTATATATAGTGTTATCCTTGATAGTATGTGGTATAGGTGTGTTGATGAATGCTTCCATTTCTGGTGCAATCTCTTTGGGATTGCGATGTTTTTCTAGTTTATTATATAAGGATATATACTCATCAGCTAATAGTGCTTTTGAGCCTTTGTTTTTGATATCCATATGTGAATCCCTTTCTATGGGGTGATGTTTGTGAGTTATTATGAGACAATTAAGCACGTGATAATTAATAATCCCACTGTATTGTATACGGCAAAACACTTCTCTTTGATTTGCTTACTTCGTTCCGAATATGATGAGTAAGTTTCAAAATAAACCATAACAAATAACCAAGTAATGGCGAGTATCGCAAATTGGTAATAGTAGTTTGATATTATTGTATACTGCCATGATAGTGAATCCTATACCAATCCATATTGGTAAAGCTAATAGAGGGCTCAGGGAGCTATACACTGTGGCTATATTTTTGACGAAAGTGCTTATGGATTTAATCATATTTCTACCTCATTTCTTTTGTAACATATTATCGTAAGGCTCGATAAATCGAAACCAGTGAAAGAAAAATTGTTGGATGTCCGCGTACGCGGACGTCCAACCATATCATTTATTGTATAGTACGACGTTTGAAAAATGTGTAAGATATTCACCTTTTCCGTCGATAAATGTTACACGAACACTGTCGGTTTCTGTATTACGTGCCCATTCTTTGACTTCACCGTCAAGGATAGTACCGTCAGGCAATTTGACTTTTGCATATTTAAATGTGTATGTCATGCCCAAAATGTCTTTGTTTCCACATGCTGTGAGAAGAGGTGCACATAGAAGTGTGAGTAGGATTAGTGTTTTAATTTTCTTCATTTTTGTTTCTCCAATTGTTTTTGTACAATTTCTTTCATTTGTGAAAAATCATCAATATGAATAAGTAATTGGTCTATGACAGTTGTGAAAGCATTTGACCACTCGGTTTGGTCATTTTCTCCAGTTTCATAAAATAGCACGTGATACAATCTTTGAATCTCACTAATTTTGAGTGAACGCGCCCAAAGCGGATTGTCCATGCGATATAAATCAGCAGATGACATTGTTTGGAACAAAATTGGTTGTTCTGGTAGTTCCAAGCTAGCTTTTTTTAGAGTGTATGCTTTTTTGGCAATTTCGCTGACTTCATTCGTATGTTTTGCTGATAAAAATGCATTTAAATCATCCAATGTGACATTTGGGTCTCTTTCGATAATATCACGAACAGCATACCATTCACAGTGGCTTCTGTTTAATCCATGATGCATTAAATCAGGATGTTTTCTGATTGTCTCCATCCGTACTTGCCATTTAGTATCTTGAATGAAAACTTCAGGCCAAAGACCTCGACGTGCTAGCGCACTTCGTACACGATTATCAGGATATGTTTTCCATTCTTCATAATATTCTGTTGCGAAACCATAATCAATGAGAATTTCAATAACTGAAGGCTCGTTATAAGCAAGCAACTCATCAATACATTGACCTGTTTTTGCGATTTCTTCACGAAATGCAGTATTTTTGGTCTCGATAAATGGTTTGAAATCTGTGATTGCCCCGCGTTCAATGAGACGACAAAATTCTGAATGTTTCATTTTTTTAATGATTTCTTCTTGTGTTTGTTGTTGCATAAGAAACCTCCATAGTCTTGAATATATTATCAAATGGTAATAGGGGTTTGGGGTGAAACCCCATTAAAGTCCCTCACGTATGTGCGGGACTCATTTAGAATATTTCCTTGTGAGGGATGACCTCATGTTTTTTAGTCATCCCAATCTTTAAAATCGATTACGAAATCTGTAATTTCGTCACCTTCACGTTTGACATAAACGTTATATTCACCATCACCGAGCCCGGATACGGTAATGATGCCATCAAAGAATTCTTCTTCGCGATTTGAGAGATAGATTTGGTCACCTTCAGACCATTCTGTTTCGTCAGGTGCGTCAGGGTCCCAAATTCCAGCCATACCGGTATCAACACCAAATGAACCAAGGACTTCCCAGTTTTTGTAATCATCTGCAGACGTTGTTGTGGCTTTGATTAATGATGGTCGCACACCAAAATCCATACCTTGGTACGACATGCTTTCTTTGACAACTTCGATATCAAAGACTCGACCATGTGTCGGGATTTCGAGTTCGGCACCAAGGTCGGGGTCACCAATCAATGCTGTGTTTTGAATGCGTAATTTCATATTACACCTCTTTTTATTATTTGATATGTGCATATCAAATGTGAATTGGGGTTTGGGGCAGAGCCCCATTAAAATCGCTCATGTATATGAGCGATTTACTGCTATAATGGTTTTTATGGTATAATTATATTAAGAAATGATAAGGAGTGGATGTCATGAGCAACATTACAAATATGAAAAATCTAATTCGTTTTAGCAAATTATCACTTAACGAGGCCTTTCAGAATGATGGATATACATATGACCCTAAATCATCTGAATTGTCACGTGACCAACGAATTCCTGTTGTTGATTTTGAAGCTCGTTTGAATCTCATTTTTGAGCGTGCAGGTGTTCAGAATAAACCAATTAAATTACATGGTCGTACTGTTGGTTTCCAAATTGACAAACCTGATGTAGAGATGTTTGATAAAACAATGAAATTATTATCTTTTACCGAGAAAGTTCTTGAAGATGCCGATAAAGCTGGTGTTTTTGAATATCGAACTATGGACTTTGATAAGTCACAAACCGGTTTTGATGTCTTAGACCAGATGGATTTGTCTTTGATGGATTCGTTGTTATATGAAGCAGGGTTTAATATGCAAACTTACAGAGAAGATGGTAAACGACTTGGCTTTACAACATATGACCCTGAACGTATGATTGCTACGCCAACTCGAAATGGTATTAGTGTTCAATCAATTTCCCAGAATAAGGATGTTGATGTGGACTGGACCAATGGAATGGATGTTTATGCCGTCGATTCTGATACGAATTTCGTGTTTATCAGGTACCGCACAGTGCTGATAGTCAACGTATTGTTGATGAGATGGCACAAAAGAATGGGATGTTAGTAAATCCGATGGTTCTCAAAATTGTCGATAATGGACAACCGTTAGCTGGCCCATTTAATGAAACCATCTCTGACATGTTTAAAGCTAAGCATAAACAGACTATTATCAAACCAACTAGTGATGAAATTTCACACCTGTACGAATATGGTTGTCAAGTTCGAAATGCACAAGAAGATACAGAGTTTGCAAGTGCTATTTCTGAAATACAATTAGGTGAACCAATAGAAATTGCCAAATGAAATAAATAAAGGACCATTAGGTCCTTTTCTATTTAGCTGTCATTTCGGCAAGCTCCATTATGGTATGTTGTCGTGCCCAGAGTGGGTTACCAACTTCTTTCAGTTGTTCTTCAGTCATACTTTGTTCAATAGTGTTGGGTTTTCGAGTCATAGATGCATATTTTAATTTGCACATGTCAAATATGTGTTGACCCTTTGTCTTTATAATCATGTCGGAATGGTTTTGTATATGGGCTTTTAGAAGGGTTAGGTCGGGTTCCACTTGTCGAATGAGATGGTTGTGAATTGGCCCGAATGCTGTTTCGTCATCTACATAGTTCATCATCTGTTCAGGACATTTTGAAAGTGCGGCGTTACGTACATTGTTCGAATCATGTAAATACTGGTCTATATAGTATCCTTTTCGCGCTAATGTATATCGAACGGCGTCATTAGGATGATATCGCCATGAATCATAGTACTCTGTGGCCTTATCTGCACGTATTAGTTCGATTTTGTCGAAATCATTTCCTGTTTGAGCGATTTCATCGATTAGAATATCTTCGTCTATGAGTACATTGACATATGGACGTGATGTTTCTTCGTCAATAAATGTTTTAGCGTCTATTTTACCGTCCTTTAGTAGTCGTCGAAAATTTTCTATATCCTTATATCTGGGGTATAGGTGACGTCTATTTGTGAGATATATTACAAGTTGTTCATCGGTCATTTTCAAACCTTTCTGTTATAATGTTTGTTAACGTAGCTTAAATTGTAGACGAATTCTACGTACTCCATCTTCTTCTGTTATGATTGTATCTTTCCAAACCTCTTCTTTAGATAGTTCTTTTTCTCGACAGTTTATTAGGGCAACCGAAAACATGTCAAAGTTTTTAGCCCATAGCGAATTATCTGATAAATATAATTGTTCCAAAGTCATTGTCGCTTCTAGAGGCGTTGGCTCTCGATAGGATGAAATTTTATAATCAAGTATGTCGACCTTACCACGTTGCTTCGCTTTGATACATGTTTCTCGGAAGTCTAGTAAGTCTTGTAATTCAGGTTTATGAATTAAACTCATCTTTTGATACACTTCTGTAACGATGTTAGAGTTTTTTGTGAAATAGTGAAGATATTCGTGATGCTTATCTAATATTTGTAACTGCACACTTAACTCTTTATCATGAAGGAAGTGGTCAGGAAAATATCCACGTCTCGCCAATTCCCACCGTACAACCGTAGTTGGGTGATTTTTCCATTTGTAGTAAAATTCTTCACCAACTCCATAATTGAGTATGTTTGAGATTATCAATGGTGTTTGCAAATTCGTGAGTTCATCAAGTGCGGTTTCAGTTTGTATGAATAATTCCAATATGTCTATATGTGTATTCTCGTGGATAAAATCGGTAGGGTTAATTAAATATAGGTCAAGATATTCAAGGAAAATATCTTTGTCATCTTCGCTTAGTGGTTCTTTTCGATGTTCTATAAAATATTTGATTTTTTCTTGTGGGTCTGGCATGATTCGCATAATTTCTCCTTGTGTAAATAAATTGAAAAAAAAATAAAAAAGGGCATATGCCCTTTATTTCCAAATGTTGCTTTGAGCATTGTGTAGTGATGTTATTTGATTCTGCAGTTCGAATAGGTCTAGAATGTTGTTTACGTCTTCAGTTGTCAAAATATCTGGGAGTTGAATTTAGATTGTAATCAATCATTTGTTCTACGCCCCCAACCATATCGAGATAATGAAGGAAATCTGAATATGTGTCAAATGGCCCTAGGGCTATCCAATCAACGATGCGTTGAATTGATAAATCTTTCATCCACAACGGTCTATTGGCCAAGTACATTTGTTCTTGCGTCATTGTCTTGTCAATTTCATTTACGGGCTCGGTAATTGATGCCAATTTGAGCTGAATAGCTACCTGAATATGCTCACTAAGGTCATATTCTTTTTGCAATTGTTCGATTTCGTCGATTGTCACATCAGAGTTGCTCATGATTCTATAATACTTTAAATCACGCATATCATCACCGTCTATTCTTCAGCTGTAACATATCGGTCACAATCTACAGATTTAACAGGTGGTTCTAGACGAGCATACAATTGATTAATCACATCGATTGGTTTGTCTGCATGTAATTCACGGAATTTATCATAACCCAATTCGTAATACAAAAGGGTAATGGGAATATCTGTTTGTTCTTTGAACTTCTTATAAAATTCACTACGTTCTTCACGTAGAAATGGTGCGTTGACAAAGACAGTCATTTTCTTTGTATGTAACGCATTATAGGCATCCATGAGGCCTGCCTTACGTTGTGCTTGTAGTCTGTCGTCTTCAGGGTATCCCAAAACAAACACAAATGTTTTACGTTTTAAGATTTTGTTCATTAAAAGTCCGAATAAATATTTAATCATTAGTTTACCTTTCTTTTAGGGATTTTTCACGAGGAGCTCAGTATAGACCATCAATGAGAGAATGTCAGTTGAACAGTAATAGTCAAATTCTTCCCAAAAATGATGGTATTGCTCAGTTGTTTGTAACTCGTCATAGGTTTTTTGTATGATTTCGGCTTTGTCTTTTTCGAGCCCAGTCATCCATTGTGTGTCACCAACCTCAAACAATTGTCGGCGGGACATAGTACTTCTTAAGCTGTTATTCATGTTTTGCATCTTTCTAGTTATGGATTCGCATTGATGTTTCGAGTGCAATGTTATGATACCAATTGTCATCAACAATAAAGAATGGTGCAATGATAGCCATATTTTTATATCCTACTGCGTCTTCAAGTTCTTTTATCCTTGTAATTTGGTCGATACTATAGCCTCGTGTCCATGCGGGATTATCAATGAGGTATAATTGCTCTGTTGTCATTGTTTTTGCAATGGTTTCTTGTTGGTCTAGGCCCGACACTTTCAAATTAAATGCTTTCTCATAGTTTGGCATTAATTGTCTAATATCATAATGCTCTTGGTATTGTTTGAGTGTGTTTTGTGTTACTCGTACTTCATTAAAAATAATTTTGTTAATTACTGACTCATATTCACTTAAATGCATTACTTCATCTATATATTCCGGATACTGTTCCACGACAGCCATTTACATAATCATTTTCGTCATATATCAATTCGTCTGGAAAATAACCTTTTGCTGCTAATGCCGCACGCACTCCATAAATGTCGTGCTTTTTCAAGGTCTCATAATATTCAGAACCATTTTCATAACGAATCATTTGCACAATTGCATCTGCCACATCATGCCGAACTAATGCATCCAAACCATAACCTCTCATTGCCATTCGATATGTATAGAACCAGTGTGTCTCATCAGTTAAAAAGTCATCCCAATCAATTTCATCTTTTTTGGCATACATTTCAAAATCGTCTAATGTAGTGCTATTCGGTTCTTTCGCTTTGTGCTTTAAAATTGTTGATAGTCTTTTGGTCATATCAGTCTTCTTTCGGTTGTAGAAAAATACCCCAGTATTCTGGGGTAATTATCATTTACTGCACATAAGATTCCGAACTTTGTGTCAAATCTTCCATATCTTCATGTGTCAATACGTTGTCATATTCGACAAAACTTTCCATATCTCTTGGGTCAGCATGTTCTTGTAACTCAGTTAGTACATATTTATATGCTTCGTCTAATGACTCAAATGTTGTGTGATGTGTATAATTGCTTAAATGTTTTTGATACATATTTTCTAGCACATGATAGGTTCCATCAACATTGGCCATTGAGAAATAAATATCGGGATAGTCATAAGTCGAACTAATAGCTCGCAAATTGAGCCATGTTATTCCTGATGCAGGTATGTCATTCATTAGTTCGTCATCTTCTAAGTCATATTCATCCAATGGATGTAAAGCTTGTTTGAATTTGATACCTGCAATTTCTGACGGTGTTGAGTCAAGAATTTTTTTCATTTCGTTTAGTTTCATCTTACATTCCTCCTATGTCTATTATATCACATAGGAGCTGAATTCTAATACAATGTGAAATTTGATTCTTCAGGTTCACCTGTCAAGATGTATGAATTGTTTAAACCGATTGGTTTATAGTTGATGATTGTCAAATTGATTGTTTCAAATCCTGTGATTTTTGGTTTTAACGCTGATGTGCGCGCCAAGTAGCCAATACGATGTTGTGCACCAAACTTATCACGTACATATACACCAACGGCCGTTGGGTCATATGGGTTTTCGGGGTCTCTGATTAGTTGTGCGCGTGTACGAAGCTCAGCCATCCCACGTGATGTTTTAGAGCTCTCAATATATTCACCTTGTAAATCTTCAATGTTGGGTTGTTGTACAAATGTTGTACCTACTACTTTTTCAGTCATATTTTACCTCTTTATTGTTTTACGTCATTAATTTTTAGTTTTGTTGTTACGGTATAAACTTTATCGTTATCTGCATGTTTGACATATAGATTTGTCTCATCTTCTCCGATAATTTGAAATTCACTATCTTTTAACCATGGTGACTCACTTTTGATAGTCAATTGTTTGTCTGTTCGTTGAATTGTATATCTTTCTTGTGTGATAGCGTTATGTTTTTCGGAACGAATCCAATACCCGAAGGATACTGCAGTGACAACAGAAACAAGCAACATGATTTGACAAATTGTTTCCGCAATGCTACTAATTCGGTCTCGTACATCTGCTACCATGCACACAACCGCTAATAAAATGGTTGTACTCGCGATAATCAATTGAATCACGCTCACTGTGTTTGGTGATGTTGTTAATTCGTTTAATAATTCGTTCATTTTTGATACCTCACTTATTATTCAAATGTTAATTGGGGTTTGGGGCTTGCCCCATTAGTCATTTAAACCGTAGGTTTAAATGGTAAGAGGTTCTATTTGTCTTGGAGAAATTTCAATATTTCATTTTTAGCTGCATCGTGACCTGACAGCATCTCAACTACTTCAATCTCATCAAGACTAACACCTCTGGCCCAGAGTGGATTGTTTGCCTTATATAGTTGTTGAGTCGTCATCATAACATCAAGAAGTGTTGCCTCTACGTTGTAACTTTTTATCTTTGTTTTGATGGCCTGTTTTTTTCGTTGCGGTTGAGTATAATAGAATATACTATGACGTAGTTTCTTTAGTTTACACATTTTGGGATATTTTTCTTGGTTTATTTCGCTATAATTATTATCCCAGGCACTTTTCCCTTTTTCGATATAGCGGTCTAATAGTGCAAATATTGTTGATAATGCGGCCATTATAAGGACCAACATCACATGAAATTTGTATGTGTCGGTACTTATTTTGAATTGTAGAGTTAACATTTATACCTGCTTTCTATTTAGTGTTAATTGGGGCTTATGTGGTATTTATCTCCTATACAACTTTATACTGAAGGTCTGAGAAAACTCGGGGTTTTAACCCCGAGATGAATCAGTATCTATTTGGTTCTTTTGTATGTTGATTTTGAACATATTCAAGCACGGTTTCTTTTGATACCACACCTACAGTTCGCATAAAGAAACTTGGGCTCCATAGATGACCTTTGTAGAGTTTTTCCTTGTCTTCTGGATGAAGTTTAAACCACTCACGAGCTGCGGCTCCTTTGAAACTCTTCACGATACTCGACGGAGCAAACTTCGGTGGAAATGAAAGTACCATATGAACGTGGTCTGGCATAATTTCAATCTCTTCTATGTCTGAACCGTTTCTCTGCGAAGCTTTTTAAGAGCTCTTTCAACTCTTCTTGCTTCTCCTTAGTATCAAAAATCAATTTTCTATACTTGGTGACAAATACCAAATGGAAATGAAAGTCATAAATACAAGTTCTTGTTTCTATCATAACTGAACTCCTTTAATTCTATATTGTTAGGGATATCCCTTGACTTTATTCTATCATATATGGTATAATAAAGTCAAGAACAAGAAAGGAGAAACCTCTATGCGAGCACATACATCTAATTATGTGGTTTCAGTCAAACTCAAATTGCCTGACTCTGTTGAACAACGTTTGGAAAAGAGTTTCCATATAACAACTAGTGCTTACAATGAGGCACTCGGTTTTGGTTTGCGTAGATTTGAAGCTCTGAAGGAAAACAAACAATATCAAGAACTGTTAGAACTTCGCCGAAATAATGACAATCAACGCAAGGAATATGACCAAGCTCTTTTTGAATTGCGTAAAGCCTATGACTTGACTGAATATGGTTTGTCAAATCGCTTAGGGCAACAACGAAAGAAACTGAATTCTCCTTATCGTCAATTAAATTCCGGTGAATTACAAGTTATTGCTGGGCAAGCCTATAAGGCATTAGAAAAAGTTCTTTTCTATCAAACCAAACCATCAAGTTTACGTTTTCGTAGTAAATATGATTTGAACGTGAGCTATCGCAATCGTGTAAATACAACAGGCACACGACTCACACCGTCAGATAGAAAAGGCTATGCTTATCGACTTTATATACATAAAGCATCAACATTTGTTGATATACCCATCAAAGCCTTTAACAATTACCAACAAATGAGTCTATTGAGAAGTGAGAAAATCAAATATGTCCAAATCATTCGAAAAACAATCAGAGGAAAACACATTTATATCCTACAGATTGTTTGTCAAGGTTTGCCACTAACTAAGTCAAAAAGAGGTGAAGGTACACTAGGAATTGACCCAGGTATCTCGACAGTTGCCTATGTATCCAAATGAGGTAGCTCTAGTCGATTTGGTACCAAAGGATATCAATCGCAAAGAAAAACTCATGAGATACTTAGACAGAGCTATTGAATGTAGCAAACGAGTGAATAATCCTGACTGTTATAATAGTGATGGTACAATCAAGAAAGGTGCCAAATTCAAACGACCTTCTAACCGACAAATGAGATTACAAGTTAGACGCCTTAAAGCTTATCGTTCTTTATCCGAAGAGCGTAAAAAACTCCAAGGTCAACTGGTAAATCATCTTCTATCTCAAGCCTCAGTGATAAAGATAGAAGACTTAAACGTCATAGGCTTACAGAGACGTAGTCGAGAAATTCGCATTAATCCAAAAACAAATAGACCGTTTAGCAAAAAGCGCTATGGTAAATCTGTTTTTAGGGCAGCGCCAAGTACATTTAGACAAGCCCTTCAAACACGAGCTCATCAATTAGGGGTTGATGTCGAAATCATATCACCCAAAGACTTTAAACCAAGTCAATATAATCACCTCACTCAAACATTTGAGAAAAAGACCCTTTCAACACGAATGTATGACCTGTCAGAAGAATGGACAGGTGTACAACGAGACCTCTATTCAGCCTTTCTCATCAGACATATAGAGAACGGTAACTATCAACAAGAACAACTCACCAAGGATTTTCCTGATTTCTATAGACACATGCAGGACTTCCTTCAACAACCGAGAAAAACTACTCGATTAGATTGGTACTTAAAATAAGAAACTGTCAAGGAAAAGACACATTGTACAACCCGGGGGACTGACGCTCCTTCGTTACTGCACAAGAAAAATAGATAGTATCTCACTAGAGAAACCATCTTCTTGTGAAACTTCCAAAGCTCAGACACATACCGAGATTGGGTTTTTACCTAAAGCAGGTCATTGTCGATAAGACAATCGTTTTTGCCACATGTAGATAAAGACGAGAACTGGGCGCATTTACAACCGTAAATGGGAATCCTGGGACTTCAGTCCCGGGAGGACGTCAATTGTGTGTCATATTGTATTTCGTTTTGAGTCATTGTTTTCTCCTTTTCGTGATTCGTGTGAATCACTTATATAGTTTATAGTCTTGGGATATTTGACACATTTCCCATTTGTCGATGTTCGGTTGGAAGGCCTTTTCTAGCAATTCCAGGGGTGCATTCGGGTCAAGTTTTCGTAATACGCCAATTTCAGAAAGCGAAAATGGATATGCCCACCAAGGGTGTCCAATTGTGTACAATTGTGCCCAACTCATGGTCTTAATCATGAGATTATTCATGAGATTACCTTCCACATGTAGGGCTTGCCACTTTATATAAACACTATTGCGCGAAAAATGTCGTTCGTGGCGATTATAGATAATAAGAAAATCAATGAGTTCTTTTGTTATCCTCTTATCGTCGAATAAGTAAAAGCGCGCACTATATGATGTCTCACTATTTTTAAGTAACTGCTTATAATATGGCATACAGTCGACATCTTCACCGTTGGCAAGGGCTTGTTTAACTTCGTTTAATGTCATCATTGCTGTTTTATCCTTTCGTGTAAATTTAAACTATTAATAGTTTACAAATAATATTTTTTGTGATATAATAAATGTAGAAAGAAATGAGGTAATTAATATGGATACTATTATTTTGTTAAGTGATGACGCGGTCGTCCAATTGCTAAATTATGTAGATTTAGGTAAGATTTCGGTCAAAACTGGTATTTCAGAATCTACATTGAAGAACTATCGATACGGTCGTACAGCTATTTCGGATATGCCTGTATCAACGAGAAGTAAGCTTTCAAATGCTTTCTTGTATAATGAAGTTCCTGATTATCCTGTGCATGTTTCTCTTGACGAAAACTCATGGGATGCTGTTATTGAACGTCGTAAAGAACAAAGTTGTTTTGTTGATTTACAGCTTGAATCACTATCAGCTTGGTATAACGTTATGCATGCGGATATAAGTAATTTCGGTGCAAGTAACCCTCGTTATTATCTAATTGATGCTTCGGAAGGTATCGTTGATATTGGAACCCTTCTTAGCATTAGCTTAGGTATGGGTGTAATATGTGTTGTACGTGAATCTACTTGTCCTGAGGAATGGATACAAATGTTGTATCCAGCATCTACAACACAAGGGGTTGAACGTGCTTGGATGAATATTGAGCGTATCAACTTGTTTGATTATCCTGAGGCTAATAGTACGATTGGTATTCGAAACCATTTTGCCAAAAAGATTGATGACATTATGATATTAGATGTGATTCGATACTTTGATGAACATAATATCAATACTATTTCCGAATTATTCCGTTTGGTCTCAACAGATATGGATGATTTATCACTTAGATTGGTGAAAAATGAACTATTAGTCCAGGCGTTGAAAACCTTTTTACGTCGTGAGACACAAGAATGGGCAAGTTCACTCGAAGAATAGAAAAAGGACCTTGAGGTCCTTTTTTGTAATTCACTATGCTAAAATATTTATATTCCCCAAAATACTTTCAAAATAAGCCATGCAACCATAGAAATACAAATAATGATACTTAGACTATTCTTGATAGCAATCTCTCGTTCATTTGCGTCTTTCGTAGGTGCTAAGAATAAGTACCCTATACCAATATAGCAACTTGTTGCCAATCCCATAACAGAACCAAAAATCAAATTGCCCTGGTCAGTAAACCAAAAATGGAAACCTAGACTAATACCCACGATAAGACCTGAAGTATAAAAGAAACTGCTTTTCTCTTCGAACTTCAATAAACTTTTTAGTAATTTCATTTTTTATCCTTCTTTTAATAAATCTTATGCATCTTTTTCATTCAGATATTCATCAATTGTGATTTCTCCATTGTCAATACGATATAGAAAATCATGCAATCTATAGAGAGGTTCATGTTTGGCCCACAAGGGACTACCGGTTTCATACAATTGTTTTTGAGTCATTGTTGTTTCGACAGCCGTCGGTGTATGACTCATAGCCTCATATTTTAGTTTATAAGCTTTGAATATTGAATCCCGTGTGATACGATTTGACCATTTGATTTTATTACGATTAACCATGAAATGTGCCTGTAGTGTCTCAATGTCGGGTTCATCTGTGAAGCACAAATAATCATGAATTCTGTCAAATAGGGATTCATCTCTCAAGCAATACTTCATATATTCGGGATATGTTTCCAAAACCCTCATTTTGACATCGTTGTCATTATCGTTAAGTAATTCTTCAGGAAAATATCCATTTTTTTGCTAATGTCCAGCGTATCTCAATATTACGATGAGTTTTCCATTCTTCATAATATTCAGCGGCTTGACCCTCATTAATAAGGATACAAATATGGTAAGGATTTTTCGATTTGACGAATTTCTTCAATACACCATTTATTTTTGCACCATTAAGGTTACATAGTCATCATGTATGAATCGTCCTGGAGAATAAAACTCATATGGGTTGATGATACCCGCCTTGACTAGTCTTACAAACTCATTCTTCTCTTTTTTTCGGTTGGTTTCTTGTTTTTTTATCTCTGTATAATTGACGTGCTAATTCTTTATCATTCATTTTTTTCTCCCTTAGTAGCTTTTATAGTCACATAAATTTTGAGGGTTTGGGACGAAGTCCCATTCTAACCAAAACGGTATCGTTTTGGTTGTCTTTTCTAAACCAAAAGACCACTAGTGATACTAGTGGTCTCTATCGAGTGAAATATGGAATTGATTTCCCTATCCCCCAACGCTCTTAAGAGCTTTCATCCTATTTATAGGATATCACATTTTGTTAATGTTGTCAATTACAGATGACCATTTCGCATGTAATCGTCGCATAGTATCTGGCATTGTGAAAAGGCAATACCTCGTAAACGTTGGCCTATCACGGCATGGAACAATTCTTCAGGCACATGTTGTGGTTTTCTCATATCTATATATTTATCTTCGATATATTGTACATTTTTAATAGCGTTGATAGAAATATCTTTTGTCCATTGAGGGTTATTGATTCTATAAAGTTGATAGCGGTCCATGGTTTGTTGAATGATTGAGGGGTTGTGGTCAAATCCTTGTAGTTTTAAATGTATAGCTCTTAAATCGATTGACCCGAGTCCATATCCACTGTCCAGTATTAGTGTTAATGTCTCTTTGTCAATTAGGCGTGCATTGCTACATAGGCTGAGGACCCAATTAAAATCATCTCGTTTTAATCGTCTTTTGAGAAGATACTTTGCATATTTTGCGCAATATTGTAGGCTATATTCGACTACGGCTAATCCAACGTATATATCGTCATCATGGATTAATTCATCTGGATAATATCCATGTTCAGCAAATACTTGTTTAAGAGCGTTTGATGCGCCCCGGAACCATTCATCATAGTTTTCTCTTTGTTCACCCATGATAATTGCCTTGGCTTTATAGTTATCATTCATTTCTGTCATATTTCACCTCAAATTATTTTTTATTCGTCGTGTATGGCGCGTTAACGCTGTCATATCAATGTTTTACGCATGTTCTGTCTGTTAATATCTAGATACTTATACCTTAGTGTTTTATACACTGATTTCTCTTTACCATTGCTCCATAATATGTTAAACTTAGTTATCAATAATCATAAGGAGATAATTATGGAAATTAAACGTATCGATATGAAACGTCATATCAAACCTAAACTCATCAAAACTTTTACTAGTCTATACCTGGGTAAGCATTGTAAACATCACAACTTTTCTTTGACCTATAAAAGCTTCACCAATAGTGGTTTTTCTATCAAATTAGACCATTATTTGTTTACCGCTCAGGTCAACACATACCCAAACGGTGAAGTATCTTATATCTTTGGTTCTATGGGAAATATGGGCGAAAGAACTATCATTCTCGAATCTGAAGAGTATTATGACGAATGGGTGGTTGATGCTACCATTGATGATTTCATCGATTTGACTAAAAAGACTATTAAACTAGCAATAGATGGTCACTATTTTCCTTAAGATAGGTTCTACCTATCTTTTGTTCTTAAATATCCTTTAATTAGTAATTGCATCATCTCTGCAATATCTGTGGGGTCCATAATTGACTCAAAGTCTTCTTGTGTTATATTCACACTTCTCAACTGATTTTCGTATTTTGATACAATTTTGATTTGTTGAATTGTATAGTCTTTAGCCCATGCTGGGTTGTTGGCTAGGAACAATTGATACGTCGTCATTGTTGTTGAGATAGTTGAGTTTGTTCCACTCATTGCGATTTCTTTTAGTTTTGCTGGTTGATAATTGTCATGTAGTGGTGTAATGATATTCATATAGTACTGTAAGGCTTCTAGTGATGGTTGATGTTGTTTCACTAAATAGTCTTCGACTTTTGTAACAATGTCAGGGTCCTTTAACAGTTCTAGAGTATATTCGGGGTGACAACGCAAAACATTTAAACGTACTTCAGGATTTTTGTCTTTGACAAATATTTCAGGAAAATATCCTCGTCCAGCTAGTGATTGTTGTACAGTTACAAATGATTTTGTCCATTTTTCGTAGTACTCTGTATATTCACCACGATTGATAACATCCAGTAATAGTGGATAATCTTGGTAGTTCAAGATTTCATCAACACAAATCCCTTGGCTCAAAAGGAATCGTCGATATGCATAATCATTTTCTATGTAGGGTGTATAATCATTTATCTCCCCATTTTGGATGGCTTCTTTTAACTCATTTAATGTTAATAATTCCATATCTTTCCCCTAATACAACACAAAGGTATCTGAGTAATATAGTTGGTCTCTATATTTCTCGATAATGTCTTTAACCTGTCTAAAGTCACTATTATTTGGTCTAATCTTGTTCATCCCATCATAGTACTTTAGATATGGTTCCCAATTGATAATGTCTTGGGCTTCGTGAAATTTTTCAAATAATACCTCAGCATCAACCCTCACTTGGTCCCAGGTATCTTCACCTACCATGTAGTAATAAAAGAAATAATTTTCTCGTATACTGCTATAACGAGCCCCATCTAAATCAAACCCGTCACCAAAGTCTGGTGCATCTTGGAAGAGTTGTAGTCTTAACTCGCTAATACTTGTAGCCATTGTTACCTCCAGTATATTAATAGAGAACGAAATCGTTTCGCTCTTGTAGTTGTTTTTTATATTTTTCCATCACTTGAATGACAAGTAGCATATCCTTATAGTCACGAGGATTCCCAAAGGGAAATGTGTTCATGATTTCTTTAATTTGCTCATAATAATCGAAGTAAGCTTCCCAATTGATATCGTGTCTGTTGATTTGTCCAGCTACAATTTCTTCGAGCTCCGCTTTGGTTTCAATATAATCATTAGTATCACCAAACATGTAGTAATACAGAAAATAATGTTCACGATACGTTTGGTATGGTGTGGTTTTTCGTTCTTGAAAATTAGGGTCTTGCATTAATTCGTCACGTAGTTCTTTAATTTTGTCTTGTACAATTGTCATTCTCTTCTCACTTTCTGTGTTTTGATATTGATTTCTTTAGCCAATCGCTCATTAAATTCACAAAAATTAACCTGAGTTTCGATTAATTGATTTGATAGTTCTACACCATCTTCAGATAAATGGAAACCATAGATGTTACGTTTGTGTTGATTTCTTGTAATTTCAAAACCTTGTCGTCCGTGTCTGTAAATTCGTCTTACTTTTTGTGCCACTAAAACCGTATTTTCAAAAAACCCTAAGGGGTTATATGTTCCACGTTTGAGTGCCAAGTATTCAGGAATGGTTGTTTCCCACTTATATCCTTTTAAAATGAGAATAGTTAATAAATCCGGTTTATGTTTTTCGTATAACTCATCTAAGTAATAACCATATAAACATAACATTTGCAATACATAACGATTTTTGTGATTTACCCATGCATGTCGTAATTCACCTTTTTGAATGGCTTCATATATAATTCGTGGCAAAATATCACAATCAGGGTATAATTCGTTATACAAATGTTCTACCTCATCATATGTCAAAATATTTTGTTGGATAGCATTAGCAAATCTTCTAGCTAATGTCGAACTGTTGCTAACTTTTTCACCAGGTTTAACACCTGATACGATATGTTTAGCTAAATCAGGAATTTTTTGTAATATTTGCTTAGTTTCATTCGAATATGTTCTTAGTTGTTTCATCATTGTCCTCCGTTCACGTGAGATTATGGGTTTGGGTGAAACCCATTTGTTTACGTTTGTGTATACAAACGTATGTTTATTCGTTTTGGTTCATAATTAAACATTATGCGTTTATTTGTCGATGAAAGCCCTTACAATTTGATATTTTTGAGAATTTACCAAATTTGGACAAAATTGGACAAATTTGGATTCAAAATTGGATTATTTTGGATGCACCCAAACCCTTGATATTACTGGATTTTTCAACAAAATGCTAATTTTTGGTCAATAAAATAAAAATTTTTTAAAATTAGGTTTAACAAAATTATTTTTTCAAAATATTTCATTTTAGAGGCACAATCTCGTAAACCCTTGATATACCTCGTTTTGTAAACGCTATCACAAAATCCAATTTTGAATCCAATTTATTTGGTATCCTTATTTATAGCTTTTATATAATTTGTTCGTTTCTGCATAATTAATCAACATGTTTTTGGTTTTGGTGCGCGTGACTTTTTCGTCATCTTGTGATATAATTAAGATATAGACATAGTCTAGTTGAAAGAATGAGGTAAGTTAAAATATGGAGAAGTTATTAATTATATGTGAAAAGCCTTCTGCTATGAGAAACTTTGCTGCGGCCTTAGGTGGTCGACAAGGTACATTCGAAGGTGACACATATGCAATTTGTAATTTGTATGGTCATATTATGGAGTTGGGTACTCCTGCTCAAGTGGCTAAAAAAAGATTACAAATCGATTGTTGGTGATTTTAAAGATGTTGCCGGTATACCATGGAATCCTGAATACTTTGACTTTTATTCTAAAGCGTTGAAGTCTGGTAGTGGTGATTTTGATGGATACAAACAATCTTATTCCACTATTCAAACATTTTTGAATGCTGGTTATATTCCTGTCATCGCGAGCGATATTGATGTTTGGGGTGAGGGTGACCTGTTGGTTCAAGAGGTCTTGGACAGTCTTAATTATACGGGTAAACGTTATCGTGAATACCATGTATCAGAAATGCCTAAAGATGTTATCAAGGCTTTGAAAAACAAAAAGGAAGTTACCAATAAAGACCCCGAATACATGGTTGGGTTTACACGTCAATGTTGTGACTTCTTAACTCAGCAGTACACTCGTGTTGCGACTATGGGTATTCAAGATGAAGGCTACCAATTACCCGGGGTTGTACCATTTGGTCGTTTACAGTCTGTTATCATCAAGTTAGTAGGTGACCAAGAAAAAGCAATTAAGAATTACAAACCAAGTTCTGTTTGGGAAAGTCGTTATAAACTGGAGAATCTTACATTAACTAGTGATGATGAATCTCTACCTAAGTTTGCAACCAAAGAAGAATGGGAAGCCCGTGGATTACCGGCACAAGCCAAGGTTAAAAAGGTCCGTGAAGTGCCCGGTACTACTAAACCGCCTAAACCGTTGGATTTGACTAGCTTATCAGCTATTTTATCTAAACAAGGTATTCCAATCAAACGTACATTGGAATTGGCACAAAAACTTTATGAAAATGGTGATGGTTCAGGACTAAACTATTTAAGTTATCCGCGTACGGAAGAGAATCACATTACTACTGAACAATTTTCAGAAATTCTTCCTTTGGTTGATAATTATATCAAACTGTTAGAATTGCCGGCGGCAGCCTTTAGTCATCGTCAACCTCGTATGGATACCCACGTTAAAGACTCAGGTGGACACGGGGCTCTTCGCCCTGGTGCTGTTCCAAAAAGTTTGGCAGATTTAGATGCACAATTTGGTAAAGGTGCAGGTTTGCTATATAAAACAGTAACTGAGAGATTCTTATTGATGTTCCTTGAGGATACAGAATGGGTACGACATGAATATGAGACAGTTGATGTTACTCCTATATTTAAAGGTTCGTTAAAGGTCATTACTAAACAAGGTGTTATTGACCCAGATGCTGAGCCAGATGATACACAAGTTACCTCTTTACCAAACCTATCAAATATGGCTGAACTTTATCCTCATGAGGTGAAGAGTGTTAAACCTGCTAACCCTACATCAGCGTGGCTCCTCGGTCAACTCAAAAAAGAGGGTGTTGGTACTCAATCAACTCAATCTCGTACAGTAGGTGAACTGACAGGTGCAACCGAACGTCATCCATTACGTGATGGTAAAGTGTTATCACTTTCTGTTATTGGTCAAATCGGATATATTGCGGCTGAGGGTACACTCATTGGTTCTATTGAGGGTACCAAGTTCATGCAAGAATGTATCTTGGCTGTTAAAAAAGGTGTATTTACTCCTGCTCAAGCTATAGCTAAATTCTCTGAAGCTATTGAACGCGATATTCAGGTTCTTCGTAATAAGAACTATAATTTGGGATGAACTTAATCTTCCAAAACGAGCTAAGCGTGAAGCGGCGACAGGTTTGTGGCGTGGCACTGAGGTCGTATTTAACCGTCAATATGGTTCTCATCGTTTTACAGATGAAGAAGTTGATAAACTATTAGCCGGTGAGAATATCACGATTGAAATTGACACCAAAAACGGTCGTATGAAAGTTGCTGGACAGCTTGATAATATGGAATATCAAGGTCGCCCTTATGTCGGTTTCAATGGAGAATTTATTCGTGAAGGATATGTGGATGGAGTATGGAATGGACGTCAAATTAGCTTTAAGAAATCCTATGGTGATTATCAGTTTAATACTGTAGAAGTTCAGAAGCTATTAGATGGTGAAACCATTTCTATTGAAACATCAAAAGGCACATTGACGGGCAAACTAGAAGACCAAGAATATAATGGTAATCCATTTGTTGGGTTCAAACCTCATTTCCCTAAACGTGAAGGTTATATTTATGGAGAATTTCAAGGGAAAGAAATTTCTTTCCGTGATAATTTCATGCAACATAAGTATACACAAGAAGAAATTGATACACTTCTTGCTGGGAAGAAAATAGCCTTTAAGGGTGTCACTAAACAAGGTAAAGAGCGTATGGTTGGTGGCGGTCTTGGTAAGAAAACATACAAAGGTCGTACCTTTATCGATTTTATTCCTGAATTCGATAACGTCGAAGGTGGATTTGGTGGTTAGAATCAAAACCCGAAAAAAAGAAAAAGCACCTACATTGGGTGCTTTTATTGTGTCAAAACTTTTTCGTCCGTGTCATTGCTGAGCAATGTGTCTATTGCGGATTGAACTTGATTACTAATTTCAAGGTCTTTTGGTTCGGTAGATTGTCCATTGTTTACATTGAGAAATGTCTCAATTTTGTCTACTGCTGAATTCAACTGATTAATAAATTTGTCAATATCACCCTCAAATGTTCCATGGATATCGAATACGCCAAACATTGGCATGATTTCCACAAAGTGAATCTGATTGTTATCATCAATGATGATGGATGATGACATAGTTCGGGCATTGATTGTCGCCTCGGGTAGTTCTGGTTCGAGCAATCGAAATGTATCGTATCCTGTTTGACCCATATCCATCAGGAATTGCATGGGTGTAATGAGTTCGTGATGTTCTGTTAGATTGATATCTGTCATTTTCACCTTAAAAAAACAAAGGTTGATTTCTCAACCTTTGTTAATTACGTTCTTTTAATGTGATTTCTTTCTTTTTTCCACGCCTTTCACGTTCAGCTTTCTTAGCCAAATCACGTTTTAACCAATCGTTGTTCTTACCAAGGACAAATCCCATGACATACATTCCGATTGTTAAGAATAACAAACCGATGTAAATTAATGCAGTTGGGCCTTCATTTGGTCGAGTTGCCCACCACATTGTAAATGCAAATAATGCAATGTTAATCCATTCGTACAATGTTGGCATACATTTCCCCCTTTCGTTTGTGGATATATCGTTTGATATTTTTGAAGTTAAATGCTAATAGGGCTATAATAATTGCTCCAATCATTATACCATAATAGGGTGTCAATTTTGCGAGTACTGACAAGACTGACAGACTCGCATTGACCAAAACATTTTTGACCATGGTGACTACCCTTTCGTTGGTGCGCCGTTAGTGTAGGCAACGTGTGCGACACGTTTAAACACTTTGTTTGCATCCTCCGTTTCAATTTCGGTAGCATGAATTGGTGATGCGTCTCCGAATGTTTTAAGTCCCCAGATGAGGGCTTTGATGTAGACTTTTCCGTGGTCTTCCGCTCGTTCGCCAAACGTGTTGAACGGTGTTTTGTCATACCTTGGCTACGATACAGTGTGTTAAGTTCTTTCCATTCCGCTGGTTTGTTGCGGTGTGAGCGGTGTTGTTTGTCATATTGTGACTCGTTAAATGAAATCATCTTGATACCTCCTGTGATGAATTTTCAAATGATAAATGGGGTTTGGGGTGAAACCCCATTCAAAGACCAAGTCAGTAGTGACTTGGTCAATTAGTTGTAGACTTTAGTTGCTTTTAGATATGAACGATATTGGTCGGGTTCTAATTCTAATAAATCCCACACTTCATCGCGAGTATTCAATTTACTCAAGTGGTTATATAACTCATCAATATCATATTTTTGTGATAACAGATTCATATAAACCCAATATTGTTTATATGAATTGGTGTCGTCACCACTTTTGTGTCGTAGAATATCACCAATGCTATCTGCTGAATAGCGACTGTGGTGTGTTGTTCTTGGTAATCGTAGGTCGTAGTTACCATGTGACATTAGGTAACTTGTGATACCGGCTGACAATGCATTCAATGATTCTGTGATAGTCTTATGGTTGGACATCATTTCATCCAAAACACCACCATGACACATTTCTGTGTAATAAATGCGTTCGTTATCTGTATATTTGATACCGAAATCAGTAAAATCATTATCACGGATGAATACATTACTTAGCGGTAGATTGTCGACATGGACAGAACCGATACGAACATCTTCTGCCCAAATACGATAACCTCGTGATGTACGTTCATATCGCATATACCCAACTAAGTAAATATCAGGTAATGGGACTTCGACATGTCCTTTACGGAAACCGAATTGTTTATAAATACCTTTTCCATGTTTGAAAAGGAATGTTAATCGATTATAATGTGGTTCGTGTTTAACTTTAATGAACCCATGAGCAATTTGAGGCTCTAATTTAGTCAAATCAAATGATGTGAAATCTTGTGTAATCTCAATTTGCTTATTTTTTGTTCGAATTGTTTTTCCCGCCAGCCATGTTTCAGCATTTTTGTTGACGTGGTGAGTCAGGGGAACATGTAGCATTGAATTTTGATAGAACATATATTCACCTCTTTTATCGTGCGTTTTTTATTTGGTCAATGATGATTGTGTATTTTTCACTCAAGCTTGACCATACTCGATATGGTACCATATCAAATGCAGTACAGTCTTTTGCGGTTAATTGTTCAATATTTGCCCAGAGAAAGTCGTAGAGCTTTTGAGCATATTCTTTGATGAATACATATTTCTCATGACGCAATTCTGATACTTCTTCTTCATTTTGAGCATTATTGATTTGGTCATTATAACCTTCATAAATTTTATTTTCTGTGTTAATCATTTCTTTTAATTGTTTGTATAACATGCTTTTTCCTCCATGTTGTGAAATTGTAAATTGTAAGTTTTCAATGATATTGTAGGGTTCGGGACTGAGTCCCTGTTTGGTCTTTAAAAACGTATGTTTTAAAAGATAAAGCAAAAATGAGAGAGAATTAACTCTCTCACCAATCATCATCTTCGTCATAATCATCGTCATCATAGTCATCATCGTCGTCATAGTCATCACTATAGTTTACAGGGAATGCTTCGTCATTTGATGCCGATTGAAACTCTTTACAGATTGTTTCAATGGATTTATTCAAACTTCTAATGTAATCACTGATGTGCTCTTTACTCAATTTTTCATATAAGTCTTCGGCATTATCATTGTATTGCATTAGATACTGTAGAAGATACCAATATTGTGTATATTCTACATAATCCAAATAGTGTTCAAAAACATTTGCCGTGATGTCTTCTGCATTGTAACGACATTCATAGTATGAATCCATCAAATCGATGTCATTATTACCATGTGTGAATAATAATGCGGGTATATTAATAATCACATTGTTAATAATGTCAAGTGCTGTATTTTTGGTACCAACCATACTATCGAGAACATTATGATGACACATTCGTGTGTAATGGATTTCTTTTCCATTGGAATGTGTTACTCTACCTTGAGGGTGACATCGTTCTGTGAAAAGATTGGTTAGCGGAATTAAGGATAAATATTCAGACCCGATATAGATGTCATTCGTACGTGTTTGATATCCGTTGTCACGGCTACGAATGAACAAATCGATAACCAGATAAATATCCGGCAGTGGGATGTCAATTTTACCACTTTGATTTCCATATTGAGTATAAATTCCTGCACCATGTTTTGTAAGTCATGATAATTCGGTCGGTTCTTGGTTTTTCGAGATGCAATACTCCATTATGGATTGAATCATTTTAGTTTTAGTAAATCAATTGTGGGACATTCGAGTCCTGATACACTTGATTGTTGAACTGTTTTGTTGGCGGTGCGGATACTTTTTCCGCCCAACCAACATTCAGCATTTTGATGACGAGGGAATCTGGTAATCTTACCATTTCATTTGCATAGAACATTTTATTCCCCTCTCTTATTGTAATTTGACACCCTTAATGATATTATCTCCATTAATAAGTGCGCGTGTTCCGTCTTTCAGTGCTACACATGGAACATATTGCCCCAGGTAGCTAACGACTGGGTAAATTGGTAACGGAATCATGTGAACGTTATCTGTGTATTCATCTAAGCGTTCTGTTACCTTGCCTGTTTCTAGGTATTCCAAGAAGTATGGTGTGAGTGAAATAGATTCATCACTGTTCCCTGTTTTGAGGCAATAATGTGTCACTTTTTTTGCAGTTTCATCCACAAACACTGGCTCATATTGCTCTGGGAAATCTTCTGCTCCGTAAAGTGGAGATACTTCAGATAAAGGTAGCAATACCAATTTTTGTGAAAATACACTTGTTAATTCAGGAACACCGATTTCTTGAACAACATGTTCAAAGTTTGATGTTACAGTAGACGGTTTGAACGTCTTTAATTCATTTAGCATGTACTATCCTTTCTAAACAACTTCAATTTTGTATCGGTTGAATTGACCCGTTGCAATAGATGCGCGTGCGGCAATATCCTTAACCTTTGTCAAATCCAACTTGAATACGACACCAGCTAATGCATTCTTAGAGATATCATAAGTCACTTCAATCCCTGGTAATGTTTCTTTAAGCGGTTCGATATATTCTTGTTCAATGAAATCACGAACATGTTGTCGTACTTCTTCTGATTTTGTTTCATTGTACAATTCTGTTGCGAATTGCAATGGATATGACTCCACTAACTCAGGTAACAAGTCGTTTAGACGTTGTTCATAATAAGCTGGTACATCCATAATAAATTCACCATTGAATTTGCGAGTACGGTTTGGTGGTACCAAGCTACCATCGGGTTTGTACGATTCTTGCAATCGTTTAGAATCATACAATTGAATCTGATGGATGAATGATGGTGCTTTGAATTTTTCATGTTGTCCAGTAATAGTCTTATCCAATAATGTAGAAAGGTTACTTTTTTCAACGAGAAAGGCAATGAGTTTGTCGTTCAACTCGTTAATTTCTTTTGGTGTTTTCAAAAGTTGGTCGAAACCGATTAGCAAATCATTGTAGGACGCTTTTGGGTATTCAACAATTTCTCGTAATTGTGTTGTTGTCAACTGTACGAGTAGTTCTTTTTTCTGTCATTTTGACCTCCCTATTCCATACATTGTTCTAGTACTTCAATAAATAATTGTTTTTGTAAATTTGGTAAGTGAACATTGATTAGTTTTTCAACCATTCGTTCTTTTTCAAAAACAACATTGCCATCACTTGCTTGATGCCATGTGTTAATTGTTGTTTCTACAAAATCACCATTTGGTTCAGTTCGATATTCGACAAACGTATTTGTTGGTGAATACCATGTACCACATTCGTGCTCATCTGTAGAGTGTCGTGCATCAATTAACTGGATTGGTTTCTTATTAATTGTAATGCTGATTTTCCCGTTTTCGACAAGGAATTGCTTGATGGCACTGTCATCGTTTGTCACAAATGTACCAATTGATTTGATACGTAGGTTTGTGCAGACATTTGACCCATCAAATGGGTTTGTGAAAACTTCAAGTGATTTTGTAGAGTTTGTGTATGGGTGATGTTCTAGCAAATCTTCTAGTACTGGCCCATGTGTGATGCGCAATCCATTCTTATAATCCAATACAAATGTAACGGCTGTATATACTCCACCACCATGGTAATACAATTGTACATAATCATAATTTTCTGTAATGATTGTTGGTGTGTAAAGTCCTACAACAAGAGGTACAGATGTTGAATCTTGTGGTTTACGGTTGATGACATTTGGTAATGGTCGTTCACGTTTTACATTTCGATTAAAAATACTCATTTTATACCTCCCTTTTATTCGAATGGTGGTTCTTCACCGATACTTGCAACCATGATGGTAATCATGTCGCCTGTTGGTTCTTGTCCATTGTTAAAATGGTTTTTGAAATCGTTTTTACGTTTCACCCATTCTTTGTGGGCTTGGCTTTCAATTTTTGGTTTTGGTTTTTCTGGTAGTGGTGTCATATTGACGGGTTTTGTCAAATCAACTACTGCGATTAATTTATCGAACATTGTTTTGTCCTTTCTGTCTGTTTCAAAAAGATTATGGGGTTTGGGGCGGTGCCCCATTTTTAACCTTTGTGTATACAAAGGTTGTTAGAATGTGCTGAATAAACGTGTTAATACTTTAGCATCACTATTAGGTGTGATTTGTGTTGTATATTGAACATTGTTTGGAAGTTTCGTTTTTAGTGTGTACACTTGATACTTACATGACCATGTAACTTCAACAATGATATTGTCTTTAGTATAAACCAGAATGTTTTCTGTATCTTTGTTTTTGTTAAACTCGTAGGCCATTAATGCGGCCTCGTAGTCTCGTTTAAAATCTTTTAATGTTGTCATGTTATCCTCGTCTATTTATACCATTGGGCTTGTTTTTCGTCATATTCGTATCCCATGGTTACTAATTTATCTACCGTCATATTCATTGCAAATTCGATAGATTCACAACCTAGACACATTGAACGTCTCAGGCCATCGGATTCGCGTGTACGATGCCAAACCAAAATAGGTCCCATTTGTGATTCGTGTATATAGACACGTTCAAAAATGTGGTTGGTGTTGTCAACGGCTAGTAACGATAAAAATCGTTCAGTGACATCAATCTCACCTAACTCGCCAAACATTGTTGGTAGATGCCCATGTGTGAAATTTAATGCGTCACTATCATAATCACTAAGTCGGAATCCGTTTGGTAACCCAATGAGGTTTTCTTCGCTTGGGTAGAGCATATCCTCGCTAAAATCAATATATTGCATAAATTCCTTCCTAAAATCAGAAAAAAAAAATCAAGACCCATGTTGTCCATATTGGGTCTCGATGTGAGGTATCAATTATCATAACCCGCCCAATTATGACATTTCGAACTTTGCTACCTTGGCTAGCTGTTCGAAGTTTGTGAGAGGTACGCTCAACACGCGACGTCTTTACGGTTTTTTTTGAAGTGCGTGTGCACAGGTCTTGTTGCTGACCACCTTTCGGAACAATGTCAAATATCGACATTGTTGATATCTCAAATAGTAGTTGTCCCTCACAAGTTACTTACGATGAACAGTCCATTTATGTAACATTGCTTCTGTGAGTAGAGAACACTATTTTAGTATCTTAGGATGCAACCAGGTAATCCCTGTGGTTAACGCACCTTACGTTCGTGTCCAAATTGCACGCCGTGTTTTAATGTCTTTTCTTTGACGTACGGAGCGAATCACACGTTCGTGTGAAAAGGGATAGCCGGATTCGAACCGACGCTCGAGTCAGTGACTCTGCCTTACCTCTTGGCTATATCCCATAGACTTTTCAGTCTTTAGTCTGTCACATCATAAAATTGTTCAAGAATATCTGACACGTTTTCATCAACGGCTACCGCAAAACGTTCATATGTGTTGTTGGTCACAGTGTATGGTCCGTCTTTCTTAGTGTAGTAACCAGCGACAAAGGCTTTCTTCATCATGTTTACAACATCATCATAGTCAATCTTTTCTTTTTGAGCACGAAGACATTGATGCACGATGGATGCCCCAATTGCATTGTCAAATTCTGTTTCCAATGCATTTTCAAGTTGTTCGTCATTGAAGGCTACGTAATTGTAACTACCGTAAGCGGTTGTCGTTGTTTTTCCGGCTGTACCCGTTGTACCACGAGAATAGTCGTACCATAGTAGCTTGTTGCGCCGCCAAATGTTGTGTACTTTGGTGCTGGACGCTTTACAACTTGTTTATCCCATTCTGCGAATAGGCTTTCGTCAAAGTCCAACTCTTCTGTGTTGTAGATAACCTTCTCAAGTGCTTGGTCATATCGGCTTGAAGGGTTAACTTCCATGATTTTGGCAAGTTCATCTTCTTTCATACCAAGACGCATAACACGGTTCATAGTCATCCATGAATACATGACAGGCGTTTGTGTGTTCAAACGGCCAAAGACAAGCTGGAACCCATCATTTGTAGAGTTTTCTTCGTCAGTTCCAGACGCAAATGCATCCATAGAGTTGTGTGAGTGGGTTTCGACATACATACCAAAGTTTCGGTTGAATACATCGTACCATTCGTCTTCATCAGCTACTTCAGTTAAAGCACCACTGTTGTATTGTTTTGGTGTATAAGAGAACAAGTCTTCTGTCCAGAAGTGTACACCTGGGATGTCTTTGATGACATGTTCGACACCATCGTCATCTTTCACTGTTTCATTTTTGTACTGATTCCAGTAAAATACGACTTGGGCTTCTTCACCGTTCTTCGCTGTAATACGTTTATACCATTCGATAACAGTTTCAACTGCTTTACGTGGGAGCTTAGGTGCTGGGTTTTCTGTTACGAAACATCCTGATGCAAGTGAGTCATAGATGTCACCAAGCCCTGGATAGTCAGCACTTTGATTTTTTACTGAGAAGCCATATTTGGAACGCACTACTTCGAAAATCCCATTACCTGCCATAATGACAGTCTTTAGGAATCCTTGTTTGAATTCTGGGTCATCGATTCGGTTTGTTTCTGACACTTGTGGTGTGTCACTCATTACAAATTTTTTAGCAAGAAATGATGAGAAATCAAAGTTCTTGTCCATTTTTGTTGTTTGGTTCAATGCGGCACGGTAACCTGTGGTAGCTGTTGTGCCTGGTAATTGTGTGTATTTACTCATTTAGATACCTGCTCTGAAAAACCTTAACAATAATTGTTAGTGTTAGATTTCAACCATTGGTTTTTCTCACGTCCGTTAACAATTGCATTCCCATTACATACGTAGCGTAGGTAACGACAGTGGCAATCTCTGAACGCATCAAGAGGATTTAATCCTCAGAGGTCGAGCCAACCTCAATCCTTTCATTTTATTGTGCTAGTGATAATAGATTTAACACAGCATTGTGGTCACGGTCGTCTTGATATCCACACCGATAACAAATGTATTCGTGGTGGTGAGTTCCGTGTTTTTTGATTTCCACCGAGGGTAATCTTATCGTCTCCTCTTTTGACAAATCCACAAGACGAACAACGTTGAGTGGATGGATAGTATCTATCCGCAATGATTAACGTTTTTCCAAACTTCTCAGATTTGTATTCCATTATCTGACGGAATTGACCAAAGAGAGACCGATGGAGATTCTTAGCACGTTTTGACATTTGCATTTTCTTCACATCTAAATCTTCAATGACAACCGTGTCAAACCGTTGATAAAGGTCTGTTGTGAATTTATGCAATAAATCCTTTTGAATGTTTGCAATCCTCTCATATGTTTTTTGCAACTTGGTTCTTGTTGCTTGATAACCTTTTGAGTGAATGGCCCTTGGATTTCTATGTCGTTTACGAGCAAGAATTCGTTGATAATGATGAACACGAGCATAAAGAGGGTTTAATGTCTCGGGTTTTACAGTCGTTTGACCTTCCGTTGTGTCAAAATGGTCGACATTGGCGTCTACTGCGGTTTTTAGACCTGTTCGCGGTAAAGGTGTTGGCTCAACCTCAATTGTAAAAGTAGCGGTATATCGACCGTTTGCACGGGTCACAGAACATAGGGTGAGTTTTCCATCAGGAATGGTCAATCCTTTAAATTTGATGGTTGTCCATTGTCCTTTATATCCGTGGGGTTTATCAAGTAGTAACTGACCATTATGAATACGAGCCGTATCGGTTTTAAAACCCTGCTTAGGGGCTTTCCGCGTTTTAAATGTCGGTTTTCCCGTTGTGTCTTGATTTTTGAAGTATAACTCCCATGCGGTTGCTACATCTTTGACAGCTTGTTGCAACACTCTAGAAGAAAAGGTAGTTTGCCAATCTTCTTTTTTGTGCGACCAGTTCATTGCGAACGCTGTACTGAGAAGGAATTGGATATTGATTCACCAATTCTTTTTCTTCTGATGTTAAGGGTTCAGTCTTACTTCTGAGTTTATCAAGAATGGATTCTGGAATTCCGATTAAACGCTCTTCATATTGGTCATTCCAACATGCGATTGCTTTATTCCAACAATAACGACGGTAATCACACAAGGAGTCTAAAACAGCTTTCATTGTTTTGTTAGGATAGAGTCTCACTTGTTGATTGATTTTCATGAGATAAAACCTCCATTTCCACCACCTCTTTTCTAAAATTAATGCGCCGACCGGGAGTCGAACCCGGACGTCCATGTGGACACAGGATTTTAAGTCCTGAGCGTCTGCCAGTTCCGCCATCAGCGCCAAAAAAAAGCAACCCGAAAGGGTTGCTTGGGTCTTATGCTTCTTCAGCTTCAGATGCTTCAGCACGAACAATCTCAAGGAGACGTTCATGTTCTGCATCTTCATCAGCTTGTTTACGAGCTGCAACTTCAAATTCTTCAGTAATAGCTCAAAAAGACCGCTCAATTGGTCACGAGTACCTTCAAGAGCTGCTGCGATGTTGCCGCTTACTGGGTTTTCAACTTTGAGTGCATATGGTGCTACTTGACCAACAACTGCTTTCACATCAGTGATAGTTTGTGCAATTTGTGCTGCACGTTCAGTTTGTTGTTCAGCAACCAACTTTTCGATGAGTTCTTCACCACGTTCAGCCAATGCTTGAGCGTACTCTTGGAGTTTTTCAACACTTTCAAGTGTTTCGAAAAGGTTGTCTTCAGGGAAAAAGAATTGCAATGTGGTCGATGTCAGCATCAGTTGGGAAGATTTACCACCGCGTGGCAATACTTTGCACCGTCTACGAGACGGACGTCTACAATACCTTTTAGAACCAGCTGCCGCAGACAACACAAGTGTGTCACCTTCTACACGTTTGTCATAAGTAGACAAATCGATTTTCATAGCTGCAGCTACAGATTCCACTGTCATCCCCGCTGGAACTGGAAGTTCTGGGAGAGCCAATGATATTAATGCGTTTGATACCTTCAAATGTCATGAGGGTTTACCTTGCATGAACGTTTTGTTCATGCCCTTTCTTAAAAATGTTTTTTTTCCAGTTTAATGACATAGGGGTCAATTGTTTCAAAATAAATTTGGGGTTTGGGGCTTGGCCCCATTGTGTAGTGTTTTGCGTATGCAAAACATGAGGTTCCTTATGACGCGGGCTCTACTTATGTAGAACTATCAGGCTCCTTTGGCCGCCCTTTTACTTTTTCGGCTACGTCACTCCTTGTTTTATGGACCTTGCTGGACTCGAACCAGCGACCACTCGGTTATGAGCCGAGAGCTCTAACCAACTGAGCTAAAGGTCCTTGGGAGGTGGTCAGCCTCTTACACTGATTCACTTCCATTGACGCTCTCCCGGGACTAAAGTACCAGGATTCCCATTTACTGTTGTAAATGCACTGCAGTTCTCGTCTTTAACTATGTGAGTTAAAAACGACTGTCTAATAGACAATGACCTGCTTTGGGTAAAGACCCAATCTCGGTATGTGTCTGAGCTTTGGAAGTTTCACAAGAAGATGGTTTCTCTAGTGAGAAGCTATCGTTTTCTCTTGTGCTATAACGAAGGAGCGTCAGTCCCCCGGGTTTTATCGTCTTTTCCTTGACCGTTTATAAATATAGTTCTTTGGTTTGCTATTTTACACGCCAGATACACTAAGCATACGTGTGTATCAAATACATATTTGTTGGACATTAAAGCCCCACCATTAAGGAAAAATAGCAATAATATTGAACAATAAGTTCGCTGACGTCACAGTAGCCGTGACGTTCTGTGGCGCCGATTCGAATGCTCGGCGCAGGATATCTGGTCAGGGACGACGTTCGTCGCCCTCGAAGTTTCTGAAATGCTGGTTCAATGTCAATTGGAGATTCAAATCCTTCGACAATTTCACCACATTGTTTGACACAAACGTAAGCTTGACCGTGACGTTTCATGCGTTACCACCATCAATCCATACAATTTCTGGGACTTCTTGAACAAAGTCATGAGCAATCTTACGAGATGCATTATTGTCAAGACATCCGATAAGCATTGGAATTGTCCCTTCAGGAAATTCTGTTAGTAATTGATGGAAGATGCTAGTGTCCGTGATATAGCCATGAACATAGCTCATCATGTTGTTTTTGGCAACAACTTCTGCTTTTTGTTGTGTAACATCTTGACGTTTGAAATTTTGACGAAGTACGTTCTTTGCTTCAACTACGTCACCATCCATGACAATTACGTCATTATGGAGGCTCATTTTGTCAAGAAACGAACATAGCCATGAACCGGTACCACCTGCACCGAGAACAAAAATAGCATATTTTTTTTCAGGGTTTGTAATAAGCATGAGTTATCCTTTCATTTTACTTATACAAGATGCTGAATGAGGCGTTGGAACATTTTTAGAAAGGGGAGGTAACTTTTACTCCAATGGCGCGAGAGTCCAACGCCTTATTCAACATCTCATTGTTTCGAAAAAAGAGTGGGGTTTGGGGTGAAACCCCATTAAAGGTCATTTGTGTAGACAAATGACCTTATGAGTTTAGGATGTCTTTAAATATATCCTGGTGGTCACAAGCAAGGACCGTCATAATTTTTAATTTGCTTCATTATACACAACAAATCGTTCACGGTCTTTCTCAGTGATGACAGACAATGTACCTTGGTCAAGATTATCATGTAAATCTGATAACTTGACTAACATGGCATCGACGTTGTTGCAGATATTAGCAATATAGTCTTGATATGATACAGTTTTCTTATCATGTGTCAAATATTGTAGGATATCGATTACTTCCGTGCTAATACCTTTTTCTAAAAGGAATTGCGGTGTAAATGGTGTATCCTCAACCACATCATGCAAAATTGCAGCAATTTTTTGATTTTTAGTCTTGATATATGTTGTGTTATTGGCCACCCGCAATGGATGGAAGATATAAGGGTCCCCGTTACGACGTACCACATTTTCGTGGGCCATGGTAGCAATTTTAAGGGCAATCATCAACTCTTTGTTTTTGCTCATATGGGTCACCTCATTTCTTTATGAATTTTCGTAATAGATTCAGGGTTTGGGACAGAGTCCCATTTGTGAAGCAAAGACGTATGTCTTTGCGTAAAAAAAAAGAAACATTTGTTTCTTTTATTTGTGAATTTGATATGTTGACATACCAACCAAGATATATGTTCGGTGTTGTGGTTCAAATTCAATTCGTGAGATTAGTAAATTATTGATAATATTCGCTTTGCGATATTGTTTTAGTGTGTCATATTTCATAAGAGTTGTTTCGGTATCGTTATTTCGAATCTTTAGCTTGTAGTTGTTTACATCTAACCCATGGACAACATATAAATCTTTGAGAATTGTATCTATTGTTTTCATTTATTTTTGACGTTTACCTTTCTTAAATGAAAAACTAAGAGCCATTTGGCTCTTAGTTTAATGTGAATGATTTTGCAGCTGATAATTCTACCAGCTCATCAACATCGTTGAGTGTCAATTCGTCATTATTTCTAACAAAATTTGACAACCTTGATGGGTCGATGTGATTTTCGAGTGTTGCTTGTACATGTTGATAGACGTCGTCAATTGTATCAAACTGATGGAGTGTGATATCGTTTTTGGGTTCAGGTTTGTAATCAAATATTCGTTCATATAATTGATATTTATCACCTGATTTTGTTAAACTATACATGACACTATCATAGTCTGATAGAATTGTTGACGCTTGTAGATTTAACCATGCTGGGCCATTTTTCCAATTTTCATCTCTTGGTACAAATGGTAGTGGTGTCAATGATGGTTGAAATTCTATGTTTAATTCACTTGGCTCTTGTGATGTTAATGATGTCAAATCAATTGCAGGTTTAACACTGAGTTCTGGTAGTTGTATATCATAATCTGCGATTTGATTCATCCCATTTTGTGTCAGATGAGATTCGAGAAATCGTACAGTGTCATCATGTAAATCGAAACTGTTTTCATATTCCACGCGTTCATTATCTGGTGCTTTGTACTGATTTCTATCGAAGTATGATGTATGTCTATAGGCTACAAATTTATCATTTTCTATTGTGATTGATAATTGTAAATGATGGAAGTCTCCATTATCATGGGTCCCAATCATATCCAAATTATACCAATCACCTTTATGTTAGTGTCTGGGTTTACATGATTGAGCGGTTTATCTTGTCGTTCTAATCGTATTCCCGTAACTTGTCGATTTTGTGCTTTTTCAAATAATTCAATTGCTTGTTGTTTTTCCATATTTTCACCTCTCTTAGTATATTATACCATATTTCGGTGTGTTATGGTGAGTTCCTAAACGGGCACAATTGTGCCCGTATATTAATAGTTTAGTGTTTTCTCACGTGTTTTGAGCTCTACTGAAATCAAATCATCGAGCAATGCAAATGTCACGTCATCGTCTTCATCAGGCGTATATGTTTCATTTGCGTCTTCTTTGTCGGTAATCTTAGTCAAATCAAACATGATTTGGTCATTATCAAAGACAAAGGCTTCACTTGGAGCATGGAATGAGAAATCGTAATTAACACGTCCCGTCTTGGTGTTAAATGTTTGATTCATTCCGAATGAATATTCAGGATAGAGGATGTCTAATCCAATTCGTTTTGTGTAAGTAACACCAGTTCGGAATGTGAGTGTCATATCATAATATTCATAACGCTCATCAAGTAAACCAAGGTTGAGATATTTGAGAATATTTTCGATGCTTTCTCCAAGGTTTAGTTCTCGAGCAATAGCATTCAACTGGTCATAGTTTGTTCCCAAACGATACAACAGTGGTACTAGTGAGTCAGTGATATATTGTGGTTCGACACAATCTTCAATATAATCATTGATTTCATTCATGGTCATTTTGCCAAAGGTGATGTCGTAGTAGAATCGACCAGTACGGCCTTTGAAATATTCATTCAACTTGGTGTAATCGTTGATGGTAATCATGTAGAAATGGTTGTTGTGATGGAAACCGTCAAATACGCTGAGGAATTTCGACTGATGGTCAGTTTCGTTATCACATACAAATCTTTTCAAATTCATCAATCAGAATGAATACGGGTTGTTCGATGGATTGTAAGAAATTGGCTAATCCTGGTGTGTTAGCTGTTACAAGAATGGTTGGCAGACCGATTTCACGTAATCGTTCAGAAATGATACGTGCAGTCATAGATTTACCTGTACCTTTACGCCCACCTAGGATTGTACCAAAGTTGCGGTCGGACATTTGATAGCGGCTGATGATTTTATCAACTAATTGAAGGTGGTCACCATAGACCTTACCGTTGTGTTGGAAATCTTTCATCTTAGCAAGTGAATAACCACTCATTTCATCAAATTGGATTTGATATGTTCCAACAGGAATAGTGTCAGTGACTGTTAAATCATCAGAAAAGATGCGTAGTGTGCTTCCCATGTTTACAATTTTCATTTTTATACCTCACATTTTTGTTTTGTATGTTTTAAAGATTAAAGTAAATGTCTTTCATTCCCCAAATACTTGTTTCGGGGTTGCTCATTTTGTCGAAATGTTTTAAAAATCTTTTTCTTTGTTATCATCTTTAGATGCTTCATAATATACTCGTAGCATATTTGCTCTTCTCGGTGTCATCCCTTTCGCCCATAGGGGGTTACCTGAAAGGAATAGTTGTGTTCGTGTCATTGTTTTTTCGATAGCTGTTGGTTTACTAACCATACTTTCATAAACAATTTTATATGACTCATACGCGAACGGTGAATTGCGTTCGATATCTTTCTCGTCGTAATGTTTTACTACTAATTCGAGCAACTTTTCGTCCAATGAATCTACAAGTACAAGAAATGCATTGTTGTAATCATCGGATGATTTGGTGATAAGTTGTGGAATTCGTTCTGGATAATGTTTGCAGATAGTAAAACGTACCGATTCAGATTCATCGTTCATAAAATAATCCAAATCATGCCCTTTTTTAACTAAAGCTTCGCGTACTAATTGTCCGTCATTTTTCCACTCATCCCAATGTTCCGTGGCATATCCTTTATCAATCAGTGCCACTTTGACGACGTCAAATTCATTATTACTTTGGTAGTTATACGTGAGTAATTTATCAATTTCTTTTCCATATTTTGCCATAACCATGCGGTAGCTGTTGTTATGATGATTTAGATATGGTGAAAAATCTTTTACCTTTGGATATGTAATTCCAAATCTAGAGGTGTTGTGATTTCTTCCATTATCGGTTCCTCCCGTTTACAGTTGTTTGTATTCGGAAATGATTTGGGGTTCGGGGTGAAACCCCGTTAAAAACCATAGATGTATATCTATGGTTGTTTGAGTTCGTAGGTTTCGACAGTCCAACTAGGTTTTGCTGTATGGTGTTCTTGTGTGATTAATTTGTATTGATTTTCGTCAAAGTCCGGGGCATAAGTGTCTCCGTCATAATCCTGATATATTTTTGTACGAATGATTGTTGTTGCATAAGGGAAGAATGTATCGTAGGTTGCAAGTCCGCCAGCAATGAATACTTCATGTGTTTTGGCGTATTCGAGTATTTCATCCTTAGTCATTGGTACAAAGTTTTGTAATTTATCAACTGACACCTTATCTAATCCAAGGTCTTTCCAATTGATATTTGGATTTTCAGTGTGTAAGATGATTTTTCGATTTGGTAATAATCGCCCGTTGAATCCTTTGAGTGTGTTATATCCAAACACGATTTCGTGTCCACTTGTGACTTGTTTAAAGTGTTCCAACTCTTCCAACTCTTCAGGTATGTACCATGGCATTTTATTATTTTTACCGATGATGTTATTTTGGGCTTGTGCCCAGATAAGTGTGAGTGTCATTTGTTTTACCTTTCGTTTAAAATGTCCCAATATGCAAGATGTTCATAATCCGGAAGTAACAAATAATGCAGATGCTTGTAAAATTTATCTAATCGGTCATATTTTTTGGCTGATTTGTATGCATATTGTATTGTGTTTATGTGTCCGATTGTTAAGGTTCTGGCCCATAAGGGGTTATTGACTAAATATAGCTGTTCAGTTGTCATTGTCGATGTCATTGCCGTTACGGGTTCTTTGAGTGCTTTTAATTTAGCATCAACACTTTCTTTTTTCGCTATCTATTATGTCAACATATTTAAAAATTAACTCTATCATTGGTTTGGTGATATCTGACCAGTAATAGAGTCGTGGCATAATTAATTCATGCAATCTTACATCCTGTATTAATATTTCTAATTTTTCATAGGTTGGGTTTGCGTCAAAAACAGCTATTTGCACTTTATCGTTTTTATCTTTCATAAATTCATCAGGATAATAACCTTTTTCAGCTATTTCTTTTCTTATTTCCCAATCAGGATGTGTCTTCCATTCTTCGTAATATTCTGTTCCATGTCCTGACATGATTAATCGTTGTATGATGCCGGGCTCGTTTAGTTTGACCAACTCATCTACACATATACCTTTTGCTGCCATATATTCACGATGTTCCCATGTATCTATACCATGTAAATATTCATCATAGTTTGTGATTGTGTTATTCTTTACGCCTTCTATAAATTCTGATAGTTTTAGCATTTTTTCTCCTATTAAAAACCATTATTTTTCATAATGGTTTGTGTCTAATATAAGGTTTGCTGCTCTGTACTGAGATTGTCCAAATCATCTGTTGTTAGTACATCTATTTTTTGATGTTCAGGTTTTATGCATGTTTGTAAATCATTTAATGCTGTTTCATATTCTATATATACCGGTACAACGGTTTTTGAACGATAAGCATTTAAATCATATTTTCCAAATAGTGGGTCATTTTCATTCAGTTCTACTACTTCGAATAATTGACCATTTTGACGAATACTGTAAAATGTCTGACCTTCTTCTAAATCTTTGAGACTTTCAGAACAATGTCAAATCGAATGCCTCTATAACCTTGTAGCTTGGCGTTTTTGACATTGTTGATACCTCAAATAGCAGTTGTCTTTCACAAGTTACCTACTATGGTGAGACCATATTGTGTAGCATTGCTTTCGTGAGTAGAGAACACTATTTTAGTATCTTAGGATACAACCCGGGAAATCCCTGTAGTTAACGTACCCCTTACGTTCGTGTCTAAATTGCACGCCGTGTTTTAATGTCTTTTCTTTGACAATTAAAATACTTTTACCCTACTTGATACACGTAGCTATGAGATGTTACCCTTTAATAGTTAGCATCCCTTAGTAACCTACTCTTAGAAATATCTCATACGAGGTGAATCACACTTTCGTGTAGAAAGGGATAGCCAAATTCAAACGACGGTCAAGAAAGTAAAACTAGGTATTAAACCTAGTTTTTCTATTTATCGTGATAAATATTGGTAAGTCGAGTTCTTCACCTGTTTCTTGATTATAAATGATACAATCAACAAAGTGGTCATCGGCAGCATGTGCCCAGTATTTGTCCATGAGGTAGTCATTCATTTTCTCAGTGTATACCATACTTGACTATACAAAATAAAAAGGCTCATTTTGGGCCTTATATTTACTGTTGTAATTCATCAGTTGTTAAATCGGTTAATGATTTTGACACCATATCAGCATCCATTTTAGCAAATAGTTCTTCTTTGTTTTCAACATCTTCTTGTGTCAATGTCTCATATGGTGTTTCTATGTCTATTGGTAATGGTGTATCACGCATATCAATAAATGTCCCAGATTTTGTCTCTATACCATATGCAAGACCACTAAAACCAAAGTTACATGCAATCTTATCTAAAGCAGCATAATACCGTTCTTCAGTCAGTAAATCTTCACCATCAATCGTCTCCAATGGCATTGGGCATGATGGTCCTTCCTGAGTATATAGTGTTTTAATATCTGTCAAGTCAATATGACCAAATTTTGCGATGCCTTCTTGACACTCTTCTTGATTGAAAAATGTATCTAATTCTGCTTTGCTTTGTTCATTGAAATCAACTTTGGTATATCTCATATGTTTCACCGTTCCTTTTTATTCTTATACTTATATTATACTATACATGAACAGTAAAGCTAGGTATTAAACCTAGCTTTACTATTAATCGTGATGAATGTTTGGCAATTCGAGTTCTTCACCAGTTTCTTGATTATAAATGATACAATCAACAAAGTGGTCATCTGCAGCATGTGCCCCGTATTTGTCTGTGAGGTAGTCATACATTTTCTCAGTGATATCTACATATCCATTACCATTTCGTGCATAATATGTGATGTCTCCATGATATAGCTTCTTTAACATATGGTGCCCAATACCAGTCAAACTCGTCTGTGTCGGATTCTTCAGGGCTATAGTCATCCAAGTGGTTTCGATATCACCATCTTCGTTTGGGTAACTTGTATCTACATAAAATGGCAGTTCAAAGATAACTTCTCCATTTCCGTCATCACATACAAATGTAATAAAATCGGTCTCGATTCGGACAAGTCCAGGTGTTTCTTATCTTCTTCCGTGAAGCCTCACCTACCCAAACGTCGTTTGGATGGCGCTTCTATCGTCAGGTTCAGCGGTTTCAGCGTCTTCCTGATGATAGACTTTCTTATCTCTCCATAAGACCTAAGCCTGAGTTCTTGTAGTTAGAACTGCAAGTTCACTTCTTAGGTTAATCAGGTGAGATAAGGTGCAGGTGCTTCTCTTAGTTGTCTGAGGGACTTTTTGCCTCAAGCACTAACCGTTGCGTTGCCGAAACGGTTTTTAAAATGCATCGGATAAAGTATCTTGCTCCGATGTTATATGATGCGTTTAAATCTGCATTGTAGGTTTTGCCAGTTGAAAACTGCATGATACTATAAGGTGTACAAGGTTCTATTTCTCTTCCCCTTTTTGACCATCCCGAACCATCGAAAGCTAAACGACTAGTATTACGTGCATTGACACGTGATATTCGTAATCCGTTTCGATGGGCTTTTTTGCCTAGTACCTTATAGATTCGTTTATATCGCCAAAAATGAGCGCGTTTGACAGCGTTGTTGCCCTTGAAGTCTAAATGCTCGAGTACAAAAGCGTCTACTCCATGCTCATTTCCAAACTCAAAGATTGCCTGAGCTGTTTTATCGGCGATATCCTGGCTGATTCCTGACACTTTTCGCCATAGCGTCTTATTGTGTCTAGAACCTTGTTTTTGATTGCGTTTGATACGCCCTAGTTGTGTATCTAGTCGGTCGTGCTCTTTGCTAAACGAAATGAATGTTCGCGCATAAACCGTACCGTCTTTATCCATAATCGAACAAGTGGCGTCTGTACCTAAACCCAAATCAACGGCGCAGACCTTGTCAATGGATTCTTCAGGGAGAAGGGATGTTTTCTCTTCGTAAGAAAAGGCAGCATAAAAACAACGTCCTTTCTTCTTGATGACAGGAACGTTTTGTTTCTTACCTGATAAATGGTTTAGGTAGTAAGTACAATCAGAAGTTTTCAGTTGATAAACTTCGTAAACCCAATCGCCGTTTTTGAACACTTTGAGTTCAATGGTTTGACAAATGGGGTCGAAATTGCGGAATAAATTCCCTTTATAATAGGCGGGGTAAGCATAGTGAGTCAAACTTAGTTTAGGAGCTTGACCTTTACGCTCAGTTTCCCAATTGTCAAGGTTACTGCGATAGGAAGAGACGATACCAAGAGCTCTATTAATAACAGCTCTGCGTAAATAAGAAGGGGAATTTAGGAAATTCCACGTCAAAGTCATAATGTGCCTTGTTTCTGTTGGTGGTATGAATGAGTTGCTCAACAAACACCATACGCTGTTTTGTATAGTCAAAATCATTCAGTTCATTCCAATGTGTATTCACAACAGGGATGACAAAACGAAGAGCTTGACGGTAGATAGTAATGGAGTTTTCTAAAGCTTTTTAAATCACCCCTAACTTCATAGCATAACTAGACAGTATCTTCATATCGACAGTTCCTTTCTTTATTTTGTATATCTCTATTATATCAGAAATGACATAGATTTACAAGACCGTATGGAACGAGACATCAGTCAATTGTCAGTTGAATTTGTGTGTCATATTAATTTCATAACTCAGTGTAGTCACCTCTTAGTTTTTCAAGTCTGCAGTTGGTACTTTGGTTGCCGACTCATCAGCTTTGATAAGTTCTGCTTTTCAAAACCAAATAGATTGGCAAAAATGTTACGCGGGAATTGGCGAATGCTCTTGTTGTATCAGTTTGCTTCTTCATTATAATCTTTGCGGGCAATAAAAAATTCGGTTTTCAGTGCCTTCTAGTTTCTGACATGAGTGCGGATACCTGAGCATCTGCTTTGAGCTCAGGGTAATTTTTCTTGAATCACAAGAAGTCGTGAAATAGCTGATGTTAATTCATTTCACCATTGGCCTTTTCTTCTTTGTTGCAGACAATTTTTGGAACGTGCATCTGCAATCTGTGTAAAGATTTCCCTTTCGTGTGACATGTATCCTTTGACAGATGATACAACGTTAGGAATGAGGTCAGCACGTCGCTGCAGTGAGGCATCAATCTTAGAGTATGCTTGATTGACTGATTCTTGGTATGATACAAGGCTATTGTATGTACCAACACCTGAGTAACAACATGAGGCAAATGCTCCTATGATTGATAATAGAATAATTAATTTTTGACATAGTTTACCTTTCTATGAAATAGTCTTTTCTCTTAATTCATTTTAATATAGATTCTCATGAAGTCTGATATGGTGGCAAAACTTGTCTCCAAATCCTTCAGTCCATACCATTGTTTTTAGCTCCACAGTGTCCTTAGTTGCAGTAGTTACTATTGTTGGACGTGTTGACTCTAAAACGCGCGTGTCGTTCATTATATGAGCTTCTACGATAGTTTTGCGATAGATATGTCTTTATCTAATCCTATCACAATGATTAATGGATAGCAAGTGCTTGAATCGTGAATATTGTTGTTGACAACAATAGAGTCGTTTAAGTGAGTTAGGGATAATTGCTCGTTCATTTGTTTCTAATAATACAACAGTATGTCGCATATTAAGCGATTCTATGACACCTAAAACGTTTTTTCAGGCATTCAGTTCAGTCACCCACTTTGAGATGTATCTGAGGACAATAACATTGCTCCAGCTAAAATGTTTTTAGAACATTTTTGCAATAAGAAACCTAATACCGCAACAATAAAAGCGGAATTTGTGGTAGTGTACTTGTGATATTACCTAATAGCGAATATTTCTCCAACAGTAGAAATCCTGCTAATGAGACACCACATCTTGCGACTTTTACGAAGGAATCTGTTTGTTAAGTTGTCATGAACTTTTAGAATTTTTCCAAAAATCCAATTGACACCAATATATAAAAAGGACAGCGAGTCAATGATTAGAATAACCCACCGTCAATTTTGGAAATGATTGTTTTCTACCATGAACCTGATGACCCTCCACCATCAAATCCACCGCCGCCCCATGAGTCTGATGACCATGAAGAACTTGAGCTTGATGAACTTGAGCCTGACGAACTTGAATATCCTGATGACCATGAATCATATGAACTACGTCTGCGTTGTTCCGCACGCTCAACTTCGCGAGCGGCTTCTTATTCAGCTTCATACGCAGCTAAGTGCTACTGTCCATGTTGCATTTTTTTACAGATCCATCATCATCGGGATTGAGTTTGTCAGAACGAGAATAGTTGTATTGTGAACGTTTCAACCGGTCTTCGTAATCTCTTTGGATACGCTCTTGTCGGATACGTTCTTGTTCTAAGCGTTGCTCTTTTTCACGTTTGAGTTTCAACTCATATTCAACTACTCGTCCTTTTGTCCAACTATCGTTCATTACGAATCCTGTCATTAATGGGTATAACTTATCTATACCGCTATAATCCCATTGTGAACGCTGTAGTTTATTTTCGTACCAAAATTGTTTTAAGCGTTCAGGTGTCCAAGTATCATTTGCGATGTAGTGTGGACTGTTTTGGATAGAGTTTGTCTCCATTTTTCGTCATTGTAATCATATCGTGAACGTTCCATTTTGTTTAGCTAATTTTTCACGCTTAAGTTTTTCTTCTTTGCGTTCTTGCAGATATTCAATTAACCATAGGATGAGTTTACCAAAGTGCAATAAATGGTAGAGCAAGAATGGCTAAAGCAACCATAACAACGAAAGGTTTTCCAATGTCTTCATTGTCTTTGAACGTTGTTTTGATTTCCCCGTTAGTTTGTTCTTGACTGGAAGTATTGGTTGTCTTTTCTATTTCAGAAATCATATACTTAACAGCACCAGAATAGTCGGATGACCGCATATATGATTTTGAACCGTCCAGAATGCGTCTAGCTTTCGAATCTGTCAAGATAGTACTCAACTCATTAGCAGTTTCAATTCTGAATTTACGGTCTTTAATGGCAATAGCAATTAGAGCACCTTTATTGCTACCACTGTAACCGATTTTCCAAGCTCGAGCAATTTCATTTGCTTGTGATTCAATTGATTGTCCATCAATAGTATCTACAATATATACACCGATTTGAACATCGGTTTAGAGTTGAAATTTGCGAGTTCGTCAGCTACACTAGAATCTAGATATGATTGTGGGTCATAAATACCATTTGTCGGTCTGTCTGGGATTTGTGTTTCTGCTAATACTGGAACAATAAAAAGGAAGGGTGTAAGTAGTAATAATAATAATAGTTTTTTCATTTTGAACCTCTTTCGTATTCTTATTTCGTTTTCTTATAGATGGTTCATCCATATTCATATAGATATTCGTTGATTTCTCCATCTACGTCATCTAAGATGTACCAGGATTCTTCGTCACCGCCATCGATATTTAAAAATCGTTTTCTCCATTCATCTTTTACAATTTCAGGTATTTCGTCTGTTTGGATTTCTGATTCCATGTTGAGGATGGCCTCAATGAAATCCATGCGTATATCCTTGGCCCATAATGGTGAACCAGCTTTGTACAATTGATATCTATCCATTGTTTTTTCTAGGGGTGAATATTCATCATAGCTTTTTAGTTTTAACTCTAACTGTTCAATGTATTCTCCGGGCATAAACTTTTTATAGTCGTCAACATGTCGACGTAATACGTCAACATTTGGATGTTGTTGGGTTTCTAGTAAACTTGTGACTGTCCCAATCATATATTCATCACCTATTAGTTTATCGACATATTCGGGATGTTTTTTTAAAGTGGCTACTTGCACATCGACACTGACATCTTGGATAAAATGTTCTGGGTAATAGCCATTTTCGGCTAACGCTCGTCTTACGTCAGCTGAATCATGATATTTCCATTCATTATATTTTTCTTCTTGCTCTCCATTATGGATAGCGTTTATAATTGCTAAAATTCCCATATTTTCTCCTTAATACAAAAATTAAGCTAGTCTAACATTAGACTAGCTTTGGTGGTGCTTAGTTTGTTGAGTTTGCAATTGTTGTGGTAGCAGCAGGACCGTTGCAGTCATTAACAATAAATTACTATTATCATCGTCATCGTTATCATCGTCATCTTTGTTATCCTGCTCATCTTTGTCTTCGTTATTTGTCACTGCATCTTTTACTGCGTATACGAATGCGAGGATGACAATTATTAGGATTAACATTCCGAATAATGTGGCTAGTACAAGAAACACAATTGTTAGTATATCCATGACTAGGCTACTAATTCGAATAGGTTCGTTTTTCTTTGACCTTTGCCAATTCAAATTTGCGTAAATAGGTATTCAATACTATAATACTTTCGCTATAGTTATGTTCATACATATATGGTTTCACAACATCGGAGAAATCATATTGCGGATTTACTAATTTCTCAGCTAATGTTGGTGAGGGTTTAACATATACCATTCGCTCAGTTGAGTAGTAATAATTTGCTTTAACTGGTTTTTATAAAGACATAGAGAATATCTCGTTTTTGTCTATTTCGACGTCTTTTGCCAGTACGGTTACTGGTGTCTCTGTTTCGTCATAAAAAAATGATACTGGATTTTGATGTCGTTTTTCATTATCTTGCTCTAGTGTTAATTTAGCATCTGTATTGATGTGATTATTGGTATCATATAATGTTGTAAATTCAGGTTTTGGCCAATACAAATAACCAAGTATAACAACGACAATGATAGATAAGATAATTGTGAGTGCTTTTTTCATCGCTATTCCTTTCTAGAAGTTGATTTTGCCCTAATTTTGTGATATAATATGGTAAAAAGGGTAAATATATGATAGAATATAAATCTGATATTAATAAACTTAAACTTTATAATTCCATTATGTCTATCATCCAAAAAGGAAATAGGTAATGGACGTCTGTATGAAGAAATAGAATTAGACCTTGATGAACAAATAGCTAATTTGTCGCGTAATGGCATTGTATCATTACCATTGTTGTCTCACTCATCGGTTAATGAAATTATAAAATTTATGAACATTCGCCATTATTGGGTTCGTTCTACTGCAATCGTTAACAATGAAATATGGCTAACCTATTACTATGATTAATAGGTTAGTCATTTTCTTCATTTACTTATATTACCGAGATAGGCAACATTCGTGCCATTTATATTTTCCACCATCAATATCTAATGAAATAGTATTGTTCCATGTTTCGGTAATGGTTGCGATACGTCCAACATATTGATTTTGTTGCTCGTTCCATGTGAACTCATTCGTATCTAATTGTGCTTTCGTTGGTTTCTTTATAAGCACTTTATCCAAAACATCTAGTTCTTCTGATTTGTCAATTTTGATTAGTTGATTATGAAACCAATAATTTTCACCATTGTCAATATCTAATCGAACAGTTTTATGCGCATTATCAACTACGATAATATGAGCAAATTTGTTTTTGCTCTTAACATAAACATAGTCTCCGGTTCTCATGATATTACCTCTGACCTTTCGTTGTTTTGATATTCTTTTATTGCCCGTTGTATTGCGGGTGTGTCATCATCTTTTAAGATGTCAAAGCATAAGCCTAATCTTGCCACTTGTAATCTCACGATATAATGCGTGTCACGGGCAAAATATTCCGACATATAACCAGAACGCGAAATAACTGCACGAACCATTGGGTCAGAATCATACATTAAGATTTCATGACCATATCCAGCTTGCGCAACATTGCGGCGCACACATGACTCTGAGTGTTCGATTAAATTTTGTAATCCATAATATTCTTCAACTATTTCAAGAAATTTATCTGAATGATATTTACGCAACATATATATCAATGTGTATTCAAATTCTTCTATTTGATAAAATCTTGTTGCGGGGTCTGTTCCCGCTATTAGATGTTTGTCTATTAGCGGGTCCCCAGTTAATGGTTTGGTTTTGAGAGTTTTCATTTCTTTGTATCCCAGGCAACACATAATTGGTCATCGCGTTTGAGCTCTACGTTTGTCCATTTTTCGAGTAGTGCTCGTGTATCGAAGCGTTGGTTGACTAAGACAGCGTAACCATTTACTGTTTTATGTACTTCTACCGTCATTTGTGGTCGTGTTTTGCCGTGTTTTGTTTGAGTATGTTCGTGTTCATATTGAACATCGTTCAGAAATTCTTTTAGCAGTTGTTCGGTGTCTTCACCTTCTACGGGGTCAAAGTCGAATAACCATTTTTGATTTTCGCCATAGGCATTTTCTTTGCGTGCGGCTAATCCTGCGACACGTTGTGGTAGTGTTGCCATATTGTATTGTTCATCCACAAGTTGATGCACGAGTGCTTTTTGTACTTTGGCATTATCACGCGGGTTTACTGACATATACATACGTGACATTTCACCCGTTTGACCTTCTTGGACAAATGCTTGGAATTTGCTTTGTAACTGTTCAACTGTTTGTGTGGTAACAAAGGCGTTTCGTCGTTCTTTGAAGTTTTCAAGTTGTTTGTTGTCTTTGTTTCGTGAGACAAATAGGACAACGTATACAGGGGTTGATGGATTAGTATCCGCTTCTCCCCTGTTCCATTTGTTGTAATTTCCCATAAATTCACATCCCTTCTGTTATTGTCTAAATTAATATAGTCCACTATTTCGTGCTATTGTTTCGATTTCATCGCGAGTGATTCCAAATTTATTAAAGATATCTCTACTTTCAGTTAATTCGGATAATTGCTTATATACTTGTTCTGGTGTTCGATTTCACTGATTTTATTTAAGAATACCCAATATTTGATGAATTCGCTTCGTCGACCACCTGTACTAAATCGGTTTGCAATCGCGATGGCATTGGTATTAAATGGGTTTGATGAATCGCGTAAGTTCAAATCCGTATTTCCGCGTGTCATGAGATATGATGTTAGGTTAGCGGCAATTCGATTGATTACATCAACGACAGTCGGAGCTTGACCTACTAGTCGTGTGATGACACCACCATCGCATAGTTTTGCTGTATAGATGTTTTTTTGTTCAGCCACTTGGCGTAGTTCTTGGAAACAGCGACGATGACCGTCATATAGATTTGATAATGGCACAAATGGTAGATATTGTGAACCTACATAAACATAATCTACTTCAACTTCATATCCGCGTCCGTTTCGGTTCAGATATAATTCCATTTGCACATATAAATCGGGTAATGGTACATCAATGTGACCGTTCCTAAACCCATATTGAGTATATGTACCTTCTCGGTGTTTAAAGATTAATCGTAATTTTCGAGTATCAGTGTCATGATTTGCATACAATAATCCGTGTGCAATTTGGTCTTCCGATGCCATGACTGATACATTTGTGAAATCAGATGTTTGTTCGATGTGTTTGTGTTGAGTTCGTAGACTCTTACCGCTCATCCAAACCTCTGGATTTTGATTTCGTGGTGAATCTGGAATATGCACCATTTGATTTTCGTAAAACATTTTTACCCCCTAGTATAAGACGAAATCTCTTTCGTTGATTTTTTCTAAATGTTCTCCCCACATAACTACCCATGTTTCGTGAAGCCTCACCTCCCAAACTTCGTTTGGATGGCGCTTCTATCGTCAGGTTCAGCGGTTTCAGCTTCTTCCTGATGACAGACTTCCTTATCTCTCCATAAGACTTAAGCCTGAGTTCTGGCAGTTAGAACTGCTAGTTCACTTCTTAGGTTAATCAGGTGAGACAAGGTGCAGGTGCTCCTCTTAGTTGCCTGAGGAACTTTTGCCTCAAGCACTAACCGTTGCGTCGCCGAAACGGTTTTGAATAGGCGTCGAATAAAGTATCGAGCACCGATGTTATATGATGCGTTTAAATCTGCATTGTATGTTTTGCCAGTTGTAAATCGCATCAAACTATAAGGTGTATCAGGGGTGATTTCTCTACCTCTTTGTGACCATCCAGAACCATCGAAGGCTAAACGACTTGTATTACGTGCATTGACACGTGCAATTCTCAATCCGTTTTGATGGGCTCTTTGAGATAGTACCTTATAAATGCGTTTGTATCGCCAGAAATGGGCACGTTTGACAGCATTTTTGCCCTTGAAGTCTAAATACTCAAGGACATAAGCGTCCACACCATGTGCATTTCCGAACTCAAGGATAGCTTTGACGGTTTTATCTGCGATATCCTGGCTGATTCCTGCTACTTTTCGCCATAGCGTTTTATTGTGGCGAGAACCTTGTTTTTGATTGCGTTTGATACGCCCTAGTTGTGTATCTAGTCGGTCGTGCTCTGCGCTGAGAGATATGAAGTATCTCGCGTAAACCGTACCGTCTTCACCCATAATCGAACACGTGGCGTCAGTTCCCAACCCTAAATCTACTGCACAGATTTTGTGTATAGATTCATCATGTAGAAGAGTTGTTTCCTCTTCGTAAGAAAAGGTAGCATAAAAACGACGTCCTTTCTTTTGGATGATAGGAACGTTTTGTTTCTTACCTGTTAAATAGGTTTGGTAGTAAGTGCAATCAGAAGTTTTGAGTTTATAAACCTCATAAACCCAATCGCCATTTTTAAAAACTTTAAGTTCAATGGTTTGACGAATGGGGTCAAAATTTCTAAATAAGTTACCCTTGTAATAGGCTGGATACTCATAGTGTGTCAAACTCAATTTTGGAGCTTGACCTTTAGGGTCGTTTTCCCAATTATCCAGATTACTACGATAAGAAGAGACGATGCCAAGAGCTTTTGCAATTGCACTTCGTCTGAGATAGGTTGGCAACTTAGGAAATTGTTCGTCAAAATTATAAAGAGCTTGATTTGTGGCTGTGGTATGAATCCATTTCTCAATCACGTTATATTTTTGATTGATATAGCGACAATGACTTAACTCTTCCCAACCGTCATTGATAATTGGAATGAGCACACCTAGTGTTTCACGATAAATACGAATAGAGTTTTCTAAAGCCGATAAATCACCTGTTAATTTCATTCCGTAAGAACTTGTGAGTCGCATCTTGACATCCCCCTTTCTTTTTGATATGATTAAAGTAGTTAGATAACTATTTAGTTATCAACTTTATTATATCATAACATATCTATAAAATCAAGGAGAAATCGCTATGATTGAGAAAAATTTACACGCAGTATTTGATTTAGAGTATCATTTAGTTATTGTAACTAAGTATCGACATCCTGTTTTGACTGATGAGGTCAAAGCGAGTTTGTTACGTCATACTTATCGCTTGTTTGAGTCAAACTTCGATTGTAAAGTGCTAGAGGTCAATACAGATAAAGACCACATTCACATTTTGTTTAGTGCCAAACCGCAGGTTCAACTCAGCAAGCTAGTGAATTCTTACAAGACAGCAACCTCTCGATTGTTACGTAAGGAGTTTGCTGAATTTCTAACACCTTACTATTGGAAACCTTATTTTTGGTCTCGCTCTTACTTTATCTGTACAGTTTCTGAGCGTTCTCACGCTGCAGTGACTGAATACATTAAAAATCAGGAAATTGAATAGTATGCCTCGCTTACTCCATCCAAACTTCGTTTGGGTGGAGAATGCGCTCGGCGTTATTCAAATGAATATTGATTTTGTTGGTATCTTTTTTTTATGGTTAATACTTTTCCAACGAGATTTTCATGCATTGCTAACCATTCAATGGGTCCGTTATGTTTCTCATCATACGTTAATGATTTTATCATATCTTAAATTGTTTTAGGATGAATATGTGTGATATATTTGTTTTTACTTTGTCCGTATTTGACGGCATTTGCGGTTCCACCATATTTATCCCCGTTATATACTGCAATTAAGAGGTCACATGCATCAATCATTCCAATATTTCGTTGATTGAGCACATATCCATAGGATTTGCCATCATTTTGGTTGTACGTGTTTGTTTTTTCTGCATAGCTCATCAAATCACTCCATTTTTGTTGCGAATATGGTGGCCAGCGAGAACTTTGATTGTAATCAGGAATATCTGCTACAAAAATGACACGTGCATCACCATAACGTTCACGACATTCAATGATTGCTTCGGCCCAGATTGTATCGGCTCCCAAAGCCATTCCTGAATGACATTCAACAATAGGATATTTTTCTAATGAGCGTTCAATAATGCGAACTAAACGTTCACGTAAACGGTCATAAAATTCGTTTTGCATATTATATCCTGCCAATTTATCGGGTCTATGTCCAGTTAGTGCTAGTACTAATTTACCTTCTGTTGCTGTTTGAAACATTTTATTCCACCTCATCTTGTCGTAATTCAGAATAATTTTGGGGTTCGGGGATTTATCCCCGTTAAAAAGGTTCGTGTATACGAACCTATTATTGTTGGTATGGAAAGGGTCATTTTTGACAAAAAAAGCAAACGCTTATGCATTTGCTTTTTCAATTTGTTTTTAGGTTTTATTTTTCTTGAAGAAAACAAGTGACCCCAAGATACTCATTATACCAAGGATTCCTGTAAAACCAGCTTTAGTACCAGTGTTTGGTAACTCTTTTTTAGCTTTTGGTTTAGCTACGGGTTTTTGCCTCTGGTTGTGCAATAGGTTTTACGTCTTGTCTCTCAACAGATTTTACTGCTACATCTTTTCCAATGTTTAATTCAGGTTTTTCTAATACTGGGGCATCTTTTGCTGTTTCAAACTTGAACTCAGGTTTTTCCAATACAGGAGCCTCTTGAGCTGTTTGAAATTTGAACTCAGGTTTCTCTAATACTGGAGCCTCTTTAGTTGTTTCAAACTTGAACTCAGGTTTCTCTAATACTGGAGCCTCTTTAGATGTTTCAAACTTGAACTCAGGTTTTTCCAATACAGGAGCCTCTTGAGCTGTTTCAAACTTGAACTCAGGTTTTTCTAATACTGGTGATGCTTGTTCGCTTACTGGTTTCTCTTCTAATTTATAGATGTGTGTGATAACACCGTCTTTGTTTGAATCGGTTGCACCTGTATATTTATATCTACCAATTGTTTTTGTTGGCCCGACTAAACCTTCAACAGATGGTTGAATTTCTGTTTTACGGTCTTCGAGCATATATCGAGTTACTTCAGCCGTTTCTTGAGCCTCAACTGGTGCAGGCGTAGGAATCTCTTCTTGTGGTTTAGTTGTTTGTTTCAGTTCGTATGACACATGTACAACTTTTTTATAAACATATTTAACCACTGTCACTTCACCGTCTTTGACTTCACCCGTTTGATTGTCAGGTGTTTCAACTAATCGATATTCTGTAGTTGTAACTTTAACATATTTATCTGTTAATTGACTCTCACTGAGTGATTCAATTGGAAACGTTTTAGCTTCGGTTTTATAAGCCTCTCCCGGTTCCACGTTAGTCTTGATGCTCTCTGATGGTGCAATTTCGTTTCCGTCCGTGTCAACATATTGAGCAACCACTGAACCATTGGTTACATTTTTCTCAATACGCTTATAGATATATGGAACAGTGATGGTTTCTTTAGCGGCTACTTTACCTGTATCATTAGCTGGGATTTTGCGCAAGACATAATGAGCGTATGTTTTTCGTGTCAATCCATTGATAGTGTTTGTTGTGATTGTATCATCAAATACTTTCGGTGATGTTGTATATGATTCACCAGCTGGAACATTATCTTTGACAGTGACGTCCAATGATAATTGGTTTCCGTCTTCGTCATAGTGTGTGACAACAACCGAACCTAATTCGACTGCGCGTGGATATTCAACAATTTCAGTCTTTGTTTCGTTGTTCGGTGCCACTTGTTCTGCAGCGACAACACCTTGTGATACTAATACTGAAGCAATAACTGCTCCGGCTAATCCGTAACCCTTAATTGTACGGAATGAAAATGAATGTTTGTGATTTGTAAAGTTCATAAACTGACCTTTCTTTTGTTTTTATTTGTGTTCTTTGAACACATAGGTTATAACGTTTATAAACTATATCACATGTATATTTAAGTATATTAACGTTATATTTAAATTATATCATAAATGAAAATATAACGTCAAGATTTTCTGAAAGCGGATTATTCATATTTTCTATAATTTTTCTAATTTGTTAAATACGTATCGGTTTCCGCCATATACTTTTGCCTTCTTGCTCAAGTAATGTTTTGTATAAATTTTCATCTTTTGCATAATATTTGGCTGCAAATAATGCAATAGCATGACTTCGTGATACACCCGCTTGACAATGAATGATGAGCTCTTCAAAATCATTATTTTTATAATGTCTATCTAAAAATGAGATGATTTGTTTTGCGTCACTGTCACTGAAAGCAAATGGCATTGTTGGCTTTCCAGGGATTGTTTCAGGGTCGATGTCATCGAAATAGAGAAATAAGGTATCAACATAGCGACTACGTGTGATGTGATTCGTTCTCTGTTTAAATGGTAGTTCTTGTTTTTCTCCATCTTGGATAGAAATAAGAATAGTTGGTTTGGTTGGTTTGTGTTTTGAAGCGTCGCGTTTGGACATGGATTGTATGTTCATAATTTTTCCCCTTTTCGTTTAATTTCGTATGAGATTTTGGGGTTTGGGGTGAAGCCCCATTCAAAAAAGGTTAACGTATGTTAACCTTCTGTGATTATATCAATCATTGTCTGAATTTGTGTTTTTAGTAGTTCGGCGACACCAACTACATATTTTTCATTCGTTTCGAATATTATATGTGCTACTAGCGTATCATTAGATGAGAAATACAAATCATTGATACCTGAACAATAGCTGGTTATTTGATAATTCTTTGTTAAATCAATATAAATTTGGTGAACGTCATAAAAAGGGTAAAAGTTCGTTTTCAAATATTTCTTGCAATTCGAATATTGGTTGATATGTTGAATCATTTATTTGATTTAATCGTTGGTGTTGTGGTAATTCCCTACCAAAGTTTGTTAACGTTTCCATTCCCAGTGGTATCGTGTTGTGATACATTGGAATATAGGTGTCTATTGTTGGATATCGAAGTTTCGCATCCCTAGGGTGTGTGGACTAATATGCCACGTATTGTATACCACCCCAAAAAATTCGTCTCTACTTCCACATTGGGCTTCATAATTTAAGGTGAAAGTGTGAGATGAAATTGGATGTTTCGATGAAATTCTAGCATTTATTTCTTGTTGTCTTTGATAAAGCTGTTTTAGTTCCCCCAAGAACTCTTTCGTTTTTTCAGTATACATCTGTTCTCCTAACAAAAAGGTTCACAGTGTGAACCTTAGAAATGTACATCTTTTAATAGACTAGCTAATGATTTGACATAGGCTCCATTAAAGATGATGTGGATGCAAGGAACAATCGTTTGTCCGTTTGGTTGTGAACCACCAACAATGGTCATAGCATAACAGGGTTTTTCCATGTTGCGTATGATATAATTAGCTACTAGTTTGGCCTTCTGAACTGAATCATATTCAATGACATAGTGCCTCATCATGTCGTTATATGGTTCTTGTAATGGCTTAATGACATCTACATAGACATGTTGTCGAATACTATCATACTTATGTGATGACCTATCCATATGAGAATAAAGATTTTGTAAATGCTTTTCATCATTTATCCGATTTGGTTTTATATACATGGCATTTCCTTTCTAAGTGATTTCCTTACCTCTATTATACCACATTAAAGGTGCGTTGTATATATCACTGTGATATCCCCTTATTTGTCTTTGTAGGTGACTTTCCAATATGTTTTATTCATAAATTGATTGATACGCCCAGGTGCTTGTTGTATCTTGTGTTCTTGGGTAATATCTACTATTTCTTTATTTTCAATATCTATAATCTCTTGTACAAGCGCAAGCTCACGTTCGGAATAAACATTTATTTCATTATTGTTTTTGAATTGTGTTTGTCATTCGGTTTCGTTCTTCTAACAAGTCCTGTTCGGTTGGTTTCATAGATTTGATGGTTGCTGTTACTAATAATAGGAACATAACTATCATCATTATATATACAAATGTGTCTTTTATCTTGTTTTTCATATTTTTACCTTTCTATAAGCATATGGCCCGACTTGCGCGGGCTGGCATCTAATGCGCATATGCGAGTTTTAATCTATATCTATTATATCACTTTGGTGCATCATTGTCGTGAGTGTTTGCCATGTTTTCTAAGTCTTGCATTCTTTTTTGTAAAATCATAGTGTGATACTACATCTTGCACGTATGAACTAGTATCCTGTTTGAGTTGGTCATGACCATATCCTTGTTTCGCTACTTCGCCACGAATGATTTCATCTGGGTCATTTATCATGTTGTCCAGCTTTAGATGGTGAGAGACAACTGCCAGACGAACATGAAGCGACCTATCATAGATATAATCTTCCAGTTTATATCCGTTTTCGGCTAAATAAATTCTTATGTCATCGTAGGGGTCTTGATGTAATTCGTCCCAGCCAATTCCCTGTTTGACTACTTCAAGTCGGACAAGTGGCGATTCATCATAAATGAATTTTTTTCTGGTTTTATAACCTTGAGCAACAACTCGTGAACGTACATATCCGTTTGGGTCTTTAGCGAGTTGTTCCAATCCATAACCCTTGTCGGCAACTGCGGCTCTAACATGTAGTGAGGGGTGATTTACTAATTCCGATAATCCATATCCATTTTTCACTAAAAATTTTAGAATATCTACATTTGTCGATTTCAACATGTTTTCGTGACCATAATAGTCGATAAAGATTTTAGCTTTATCTGGATATTGCCGTTCAATGAGGAAATAGATATAAAATGTTTCCCCGTTTTTGGTAGTGATATCATCTTCGTATGACTTACCGGCGGTTAGATGTTTATCAATGATTGGAATGCCAGTCAATTGTTTGGTTTTGATTTCTTTCATTTCGTTCTATCCTTTCTACCACCATGCCAACCAGAATGTGTCTTCTCCCCACAATGTAAGGAAGTCTGAATCCAATTGTCCATTTTCTACTAAGATTTCGATATTTTCATAGTCTCTACTGATTTCACAATTATCTGGTAGATAATAACGCCAATCAGTATCTAATCCTCGTTGATAAGCAATCTCTTCTGTTTTATAAATATAAACTACTTTCAACTCAGTACTGAATGGTAATGGATAATGTTCATCGTCTATCCACATAATACTTTTATTTGTGGCTTTATCTGTAAATTTTGTTTTTCTTTGGTCATCAACATCCGTCATATAGACATTGTAAGATACTAGTTCAAATGGTTTAGCATCTTGTCCCAAGTTGATAGGGAAATAGTCTTGTATATCTGTATAATCGTCTGGATATTGTTTTTTGAATTCTTCAAAAATTAATTGCTTATTGGGTTTGTAATCCCATACTAATACTGGTACTACATATTCATAACGAATATCATCTTCATCTAAAGCCTCTTTATCCGATATCACTCTATAATTCATATATATTTCATCGTAACTATATATGAAGGTTGTATCGATATCAACAGGGTGTAATTTATATAAACTTATATCTAATCCCATTTTTATCCTTTCTTGCATATTAAACGCTCAAAATATGAGCGTTTGTTATAATGTTCTTGCTTCGTCTACTGATAATTCGTCGATTGCCATTTGTAATGCTGTATCATCATTTACCAGTGATTGGAATTTTGAGTTCAATTTATCTTCTTGCTGATAGCAAATTTCTTTAAATTTTTGGAAATTCTCCCACAATTTATTTGCTTCTGTAGCAAATTGATTAACCGGTATCATTTGATACGCCATTGAATATACTGTCACGGCCGTCTCTGTGTGCCGATTCTGTTCTGGAGATTCGTCAGTTGGATACAAAATTTGAGTTCTCACATATCTCTCACCATCTTTTTCATAATCTTGACAACTGATGAGCCAATCATCGGGTGTTCGGATTAGCTCTCCTCTCGTAGGTGACATAGCTTCCAAAACGGTTTCCGGTGGTATTCGTTTTCCAAGATTTGCAGTAGCAACGATATCTTTCAAATCACCCATATTACCAATTCTTTTATATGTGTGTTCGATTGGTAGTAGCGTTTGACTACTAGTCTTCATACCTTCAGCTTCTAATGCTTTTAACAGTTCTTCTTGATTTTCATGTAACAAATCATTTAAGTTTTTATCATTCTTATTTGAGTCGTCTAACCACTGAGATAGTTTTTCGTGTGCATCCAATTGCTCTGCTAGTATATCAGTAGCTTCCCTGTATTTTATGTAATAGCTACTACCAAACACTTGATTGTCTTTCTTGACATCAAATCCTTTATAATAGTAGTTATCATTGGTAATGTTGATTTCGTTATTATATAATGATATATTTATTTCTCGGTTTGATGGTACTAGTTCGATTTGATATGTCGTTAATTCTTCCAATTGTTCAACAAGCTCGGGGTGACTTTTATTTATTTGGCTCAATACATTTAAGATTGGCTTATACTCGTCAAATTCATCATAGGATGCGACTCCGACATTATAGCCAGCCTTATGGTCTATATCTCCGTCATCGTAAATGAGTGGTAGATTATGCTCTTTAAAATAGTCTTCAAATGTAGTCATTAGAATTTTTTCCTTTCGGTTTATTTCTAATTCTATTATACCATATTTACGTCTATTCATCCTCTAGTGTTCCATCTAATAGTTGACGGATTGTTTCTTCTAAATGGGCCTGATATTTCTTTGTGGTCAACTGGGAAATATTTACATTGATTAATCCACAAAGCGTATTCACTTCTGACATCAATAATTCACATTGTGCCATATCTTCTGTTGTGATAGGAGATGTATTACCGTTATTTTGGTTTAACATTTGATTTTGACGTGATAGGATACTAATATAGGCTTTTTCGATATAATCATAGTGGGCTTTAGTCATTAATTGATGCGGAATTATAACTAGGGTTTTCTCCCACCATGTCTTTTCTACTAAATGCCGTTGTAATCGTGTTAACACACCATCCTTATTTGCAGACTGGCCAACATATAAACTATCATTGTTGTACAATATGTAAATACCTGTTTTCTTCAGGTATGGTATGAGGTCTCTATCGGTTAAATCATTCTTCTTGAAAAATAACAAGGTTACATTGGGTGTTTCTATGATTGTGGATTCACCCGTATAACCTTGTGGTATTGTTATTGTTGTAGCCATTCAGTACCAACTTCTTTTTGAATTGTTATTGTTCTTTGGGGTTGTGTGTGTTCAATATGTATGCCATGTTCGTCCATTTTACCACGCCATAGTTCTTTACCATTTTCATCTAATTTGATGAGATTAATATGTCCATGTTTATAACCAGATTTTGAACCACCGTCAATGTAATATCGTGTGATATTGACGTCATCTTCATAATCTTTAACAATAGGACAATCAGTTGTGTCTTCATCTAATGATAAGGCCGCGGTTGGTGTGTGACCTGTGATGATTGTTTTATTTTTGAAATCAGTATGGACAAATTGTCGTAGAATTTCATCATGGAAGAATTCAATATAGGCTTGTCGTGTCCATAACATGGTATGTATGTCCTGCTCGTCTAATGGCATATCCAAATCGAATCCAGCATGAGTCAAAAGATTTGTTCCATCTTCAATGTAGTATGGTAATGATTTTAACCAATTAATTTCATCAAACATGTGGAATATCAATTGCTCACGCAATTCTTCATCATTACTATAGGGTATTCCCAAATTTTCCAAAGTGTTGGCACGTCCATTAATTCCCCAATAATTATGTGCATGCGGGTAATAGGTGGCATCGATAATAAATTGGTCGTGATTTCCAACGATGGCTTTAGCTTTACCCTGGTCACATAGGTTTTTGATGAAGTGTAGGGTATTAAGTGTTGCATTTGGTTGTAAATCATATCCATCAATATAATCACCACCAAATCTAAATTCACAATTTTCATCTTTCATTTCAGGTAAGGTTGTTAAATGCTTCAATGCCTCATAATTGGCATGAATGTCTGATAAATAGATATATGTCTTCATTCTTTACCCCTTTTGTGAGTAATAATTATTTTCTTGTTCATCATACCAATCTTCAGGTAATTGGTTATAAAAATCATCTAGTTCTGTTAATTTGATATTATCTAATGTGTACGATTTTGGATTTTGTCGTTGCTGTGCACTAATCTCAGGGAAATCCTCTTCATAATCTGCAGATTCTCGGTAAATGACACCGATTAAATCTACTTTGGTTTTGTCTATAATGGGCCGACCAATAGCATCAATCGCCCAATCAATATAGACAGTACCTTCGGCAGCACCAATTGCATCCATTATATCATTCTCTGTGAAATGAATCAAGCCCAGTGAACGGTCTATTTTTTCAACATCATAGTCTTCCCCTGTAACTTTTTGATAATATGCACGCGATTCATTATCACAGGATGATATTCCTGAAATAGACTCTAAGCATGCCAAATTGAATGTGTCGATTGGTGAATACGGTGTTTTGTTGTCAATATCATCATAATAGGTTTGGATACCATCCGATAGTGCTAATACTTCTGCTACTGCTGTTTGGGTATAATTTGACCAATGATAATAAATAGCATTGATTGTATCACCATTAATTTGGTTTACGATAACTAATCTTTCTCCCATGTGTACCTCCTATGGTAACTCTTTATTTCTATTGTTTATTTTCGTCTGAGATGACCAAGTTTATATCTAAAGTACAATTCCGTGCCTAACCACTGTACTGTACCAATAATAGCCCCAACGGCAAAAAAATTGATTCGAAACCTAGTTGTAATTGATGTAGGAATAACCATAACAAAACAGGTGTAAATATTGCGGTTGGTATAGCATAAATTAGTTGAGCAACTCCATTCATATCGTGTCGATAGGAGCGGCTAATAGATAACCACATGTAATACCGCAATTTGGTCACAATCTCAATGGGTAATAAGAACCAAATGATTGGGGATATAATACCATGATATATAGATTCCGGGAGCCATGACAATCCAAAATATGCAATAAGATACAACAACGCTATAGAAATGACCGAGCCGAGGGCAGCTTTCCAGAAGACGAATTTATTATCTTTATGTGGTACTGATTCGTCCAAACCGACATTTCTAGATACATTACTATTTAGTAATCCAGCCATGGAATCGACCCAACCTTCTGGTATCATCATTAAATTGGAAATCCAATATTTAATAGCGGCATAAATCGGATTGACTGTAATGGTTAATCCGACACCGATAATAGCTGATATACGTGGTGCAAGTCGTCTCACCAATTCCCATTTGACAATTTTCCAATACGATTTCATTTCTACCAAAGAGATTTCTAACCCTTTAGAAAAGAAATGGGGAATAGGTCTTTTCCACAAAAACCAATATAATGGTATCCAATTTGTGAAAATATTTACGACTAAAGCAGCATTCACACCTAATTGTAATACGTGCGTTGTGAAGAAGATACCACCCAACATGGACCAAGCCACGGCATGGTCTAAAACGGTAGCTTCTTTACTTCTACCTCTAGTTCTCAAATAAGAGGGGATAAATGTCGACCAAGGGGATGCTATCAATATTGCCAAAATTGATAGTTGGAAATAAGGCATGTAAAATGGCAAGTCTGTAGGTGATACGCCTAGTATTAGGAGAAGTTTAGGTAGAAACATAAAACTACCAATAGCCGACGGTAGGAGCATGAGATAGAATAGGTAAATGTGGTTTTTGACCACTTTAGACTCTATATCTAACCCATGTTTCTCAATCATCTTAGGTAATGTCGCCGTCATGGAGGTTCTGGCCGCATAGTATGTTGATGATAAAATGACCCAAAAAGCGTCATTGACACCGAAAAGAACAGTTATCCTTTCGACCAAATTTTTATCAGCTAGAAGACTGAAACACAGAACCCATCCAATTTCAATAGCATTATCAGCCAAGGAACCTATAAAGGCGTGATAAAGCATTTCAGTCAGTTTTTTACGAGTCCAAGGTTTATTTTGTGACATATAAACCTCGACTATTTAGTGAATGCTAAGTCATCGATAATTTTTGATATTGCATCAAAATTATCCTCAACCAATAACGATTTCAATTCCCCCTCTGATAGTTTACCAATTGCTATAATAATACTTCTACTACCAAATTTAGATTGTAGTTTTTCGACTGTAGACATATTACCATAACGTAAAACTAATTTTAGCTTGGACGGTTGTATTTGAGAAATTTCATCAGGAGTGATAATTGTTAATCCGTGTACCAAAGTGGATGCAGGTACGCTATTGACCATTTCAACTAAATCAACAACTTGCAATTCTTTGAATGCCATCAAAACATTTCCCAAAGGTACTTTGGATAACAAGTTAGGGAGTGATTGACCTGTTTGTTTTTCAACTTTACTAACGTTCTTTAATATTTGTAAATCTAACATATTGTGTCATTTACCTCCTATGGTAATTCGTCTTCATTTTGAGAATCTGGAAATTTTGTTTGGTCTTGGTTTGATACGGTTGTTAATTCTACCCGATATTCATCATCTTTTTTACGAATTGTGACAGTAAAGTCCTTTTTCTTATCTGTACGTTTATCCAATACATCATAGGAATTTATTTTCACATATGATTTAGTGTTACCGTGTATCTTAACAAGGTAAATGTCTTTACCTTTCTTGAGTGAAAATAAGTCGTCAATGAAACTAATCAAATTACGATTAATATCGTTGAAATATTGTCGTTTTGATGATAATAGTATGCCACTCAATTCCTTGGTGATGATTAGATGGTCATTGTCTACACCTACTCCGTTTAGTACATAATCCAAACTTTCTCGATTTTTTACTAAATATATCTTAGTATCATCTTCTTTGGTATATGTTTGTGAAATAGTTTCTGACCATAGAGCTTCTTGTTGTTGCTGAATTTGATTGTTTTGCATAATCTTCACCGCGCCTGTCATGAAAATAGCGGTACTGGTGATAAGAATTAATAGTCCATATCTGTGCCGTTTTATACTAGTTATTAGTAAGTATAATATGTTCATTTTTGTCTCCTTTAGAAATCAAAAGACCCATATTTCTATGGGCCGAGGGAAATAAATGTACCCGGGAAAAACGCGGAGAAGGGAGCCAAAACCCGGGTCATCTTTATTATATCTTATTATTATATCATTGTCAAGTTGTTTGAGTGTATTTGTGCATTTCGTTTAAAATGAATTCTGAAACATCATCCATTGTGTCAATACTCTTGATGTATCCATCTTGTTTGGTAAGAATCTGATAACCAAGCGATGTTGATTCGCAAATATCTTCTTTCCCATGGTGCATCTAGCAGATAATCTACTTCTGAGAATGCATCATGTGTGAGCTTGGTTGAAAACGTTGTGGTTATCTCAACTTCTTCTACTAATTTGAAATTCTTATTAAATGTTTCTATTTGTTGTCTTGTTGGTTGCATAATGACCTTTCTACCACTTGATTGGTGTTTTATTGTGTTCTACTAATTTTTCATTCACCCATGAGAATGGTTTACTTCCGAAAAATGAATGTCTTGCGGATAATGGTGATGGGTGAGAACTGTAAGAGATTAACTTTTTGGCCGATGGTAATAATTCTTCAATAAATTTACCATGTTCGTGAGCATTATTACCCCACATGACATATAAAATGTCAGGATTTTTTGCTGTCAAATATTTTAGTAAATTGTTTGTGAATTCTTTCCACATTTTTTTATGGGAATTTGGTTTTTGTTCAACGACTGTCAGTGCCGTATTCAAGAGAAAGACACCTTGTTTATGCCAATCTGATAAATCTGAATCTGTTCGGTCAATGTTTATGTCTGATTTTAATTCTTTGAAGATGTTTTTGAGTGATGGTGGCGTCTTGATGTCGGTCTGAACACTGAAAGCTAACCCTGTCGCTTGTTCGGGGTTGTAATATGGGTCTTGTCCCAAAATAACAACTTTTATTTCGGATGGTGCTAATTCAAATACACGAAAAATGTCATTGGGATTTGGATAGATTGTTTCAGTTTCAGATAATTTATCAATCGTGTTCAATATTGATGGTAGATTTGTCTGACTCGCAAAGAAGTCAGACCATTCTCCATCTGTGACCTGTTTGAGGTTGTCTGAATAATTATTTGTCATCATTGGCACCTTCGTCTACAATTTTAGTTGTTTCAGTGTAATTGTAAGTACCATTGTGATTTTGATGTTGAGGTGCATTTTCTGAATATGTCCATTTATCCTGATGTACTGTGAAATCAGTTGTTTTAGTGGTTTGATGTGACGCAATATCATCTAATGTTTCTTTAATGATGACGCGTAATGAGAAACCGTCTTCTTTATCACCTTGTAAATAACCAATGCCGATAACAATTAATACACCAACAGCAAACAGAATGCCATTTGAAATATTTAAGAAATGATAATTCATATTGGCTACGATTAATGCAATAAATGTGCTTAGGGCCATACCTTCATAATCGCGGCTTTTCCATGAGTCATAAACTAAGGATAGGAAAATACCGATAGGGATGAGAGGCCATACTGGGAATTCCCACTTGTTAAGTTTGACCACCAACATGAGTAGAGCAAATGCAATAAATGAAATGCCGATTAGTTTATTTTTTTTTTCATCTTAATTACCTTTCTGTAATTGGTTTCTAATTTTTGTTAATCGTGATGTAAATTCTGTCCGTGTTAACACGGTTTCAGATTCTTTCTTTTTTCCGATATTGTGTGTTAAGGTTGCATTCTGAGTGGCTAATAGAGCACGGCGAAAACCGTCATTCTTGCTTAATGCCGCAAATGCGTTATCTAGCAACTCTTGGTATCGTTCTGACTCGCGTGGAATTTCTTCACCTTGCCAGTAAAGTGTCTGTGTTTTCCACCATTTTTTCTTTTTACCTTTGAATTTAGCTTTTTTACCAACTAATGTGCAGACATGTTTTTGCATTTCTGGGTCTTGAAATTTTAAGGATTGTAAAAAGCCTTCCATAGACGCACATTCTACACCGTCAATGACAAATGCATGAGGTGCAAAGTTTGATAAAGCTGCTGATGGATATCCTGTACCTGAACCAATGTCCATAGAGTGTCATCCTTTCTAGTTTGTGATATGTTGTTTATTTGCAACGTTTACGGGCATAATATGCATGATAGTAGCGTGTGTGTAAGTCCAGAAGTTCATTATTCGGATAATACTCACCTTCACAGTTGTCTTCTACATAATGGCTGAGATGTTCTTCACCATCTTCTGTAATGTATACATATTTCAGATTTTGAATCTTATCCATTTCCATTGCAATGGCTTCAATTGTGGCAATGACAAGAGGGTTTGTTGTGTTGATACCCACATTAATTATATCATCTTCTAATGCCTCTGATGTGGTCACGAAATCTGTTACCATATCAATAATTTGTTGTTGAGGTTGTAATTCGCGGATATCGAGTGTAATGTTTTCTTTTTTGTTGGCTAAATGGTAGCCAGAATAAATTGTAAGCATTTTAATTCTTTCTATATTATGGTTTGATATTGATGTACGTGCGAACCGTTTGATGGGTTGTAACCTTACCGTTTGACACTTTTTGTTCAGCGTATATTAAGGCTCCAATATTATCCGTATAGGGTTTGATATCTTGCCATGTATATGTGTGATTGAACGGTTGTTTTATACTGTCACCAACCTGTAAAGGTTCGGACGAAACGACTTCGTGAAGCCTCACCACCCAAACTTCGTTTGGTTGGCGCTTCTATCTTCAGGTTCTGCGGTTTCAGCTTCGTCCTGATGACAGACTTCCTTCTCTCTCCATAAGACCTAAGCCTGAGTTCTTGCAGTTAGTACTGCTAGTTCACTTCTCAGGTTAATCAGGTGAGACAAGGTGCAGGTGCTTCTCTTAGTTGCCTGAGGAACTTTTGCCTCAAGCACTAACCGTTGCGTTGCCGAAACGGTTTTTAAAATGCATCGGATAAAGTATCGTGCTCCGATGTTATAAGATGCGTTTAAATCCGCATTGTAGATTTTGCCAGTTGAAAACTGCATCAGACTATAAGGTGTACAAGGCTCGATTTCTCGCCCTCGTTTTGACAATCCCGAACCATCGAAGGCCAAACGACTAGTATTTCGTGCATTGACACGGGCTATTCGTAATCCATTTCGATGAGCTTTTTGGGATAGCACCTTATAGATGCGTTTGTATCGCCAGAAATGAGCGCGTTTGACAGCGTTTTTGCCCTTAAAGTCTAAATACTCAAGGACGAACGCGTCTACACCATACTCATTTCCAAACTCAAAGATGGCCTGAGCTGTTTTATCGGCGATATCTTGGCTGATTCCTGACACTTTTCGCCATAGCGTATTATTGTGTCGAGAACCTCGTTTTTGATTGCGTTTGATACGCCCTAGTTGTGTATCCAGTCGGTCGTGCTCTTTGCTAAACGAAATGAATGTTCGTGCATAAACCGTACCGTCTTTATCTATAATCGAACAAGTGGCGTCTGTACCTAAACCCAAATCAACGGCGCAGACCTTGTCAATGGATTCTTCAGGGAGAAGGGGTGTTTCCTCTTCGTAAGAAAAGGCAGCATAAAAACGACGTCCTTTCTTTTGAATGACTGGAACGTTTTGTTTCTTACCTGTTAAATGGTTTAGGTAGTAAGTACAATCAGAAGTTTTCAGTTGATAAACTTCGTAAACCCAATCGCCGTTTTTGAACACTTTGAGTTCTATGGTTTGACGAAGTGGGTCGAAATTTCTAAATAAATTCCCCTTGTAATAGGCCGGGTAAGCATAGTGAGTCAAACTTAGTTTTGGAGCTTGACCTTTTCTATCTTGTTCCCAGTTTTCAAGGTTACTACGATAAGAAGAGACGATGCCAAGTGCCTTTGCTAGATAACGCATTTGCGGCATTAAGCAAGAATGACGGTTTTCGCCGTGCTCTATTAGCCACTCAGAATGCAACCTTAACACACAATATCGGAAAAAAAGAAAGAATCTGAAAACCGTGTTAACACGGACAGAATTTACATCACGATTAACAAAAAAATTAGAAACCAATTACAGAAAAGGTAATTAAGATGAAAAAATAAACTAATCGGCATTTCATTTTATTGCATTTGCTCTACTCATGTTGGTGGTCAAACTTAACAAGTGGGAATTCCCAGTATGGCCTCTCATCCCTATCAGTATTTTTCCTATCCTTAGTTTATGACTCATGGAAAAGCCGCGATTATGAAGGTATGGCCCTAAGCACATTTATTGCATTAATCGTAGCCAATATGAATTATCATTTCTTAAATATTTCAAATGGCATTCTGTTTGCTGTTGGTGTATTAATTGTTATCGGCATTGGTTATTTACAAGGTGATAAAGAAGACGGTTTCTCATTACGCGTCATCATTAAAGAAACATTAGATGATATTGCGTCACATCAAACCACTAAAACAACTGATTTCACAGTACATCAGGATAAATGGACATATTCAGAAAATGCACCTCAACATCAAAATCACAATGGTACTTACAATTACACTGAAACAACTAAAATTGTAGACGAAGGTGCCAATGATGACAAATAATTATTCAGACAACCTCAAACAGGTCACAGATGGAGAATGGTCTGACTTCTTTGCGAGTCAGACAAATCTACCATCAATATTGAACACGATTGATAAATTATCTGAAACTGAAACAATCTATCCAAATCCCAATGACATTTTTCGTGTATTTGAATTAGCACCATCCGAAATAAAAGTTGTTATTTTGGGACAAGACCCATATTACAACCCCGAACAAGCGACAGGGTTAGCTTTCAGTGTTCAGACCGACATCAAGACGCCACCATCACTCAAAAACATCTTCAAAGAATTAAAATCAGACATAAACATTGACCGAACAGATTCAGATTTATCAGATTGGCATAAACAAGGTGTCTTTCTCTTGAATACGGCACTGACAGTCGTTGAACAAAAACCAAATTCCCATAAAAAAATGTGGAAAGAATTCACAAACAATTTACTAAAATATTTGACAGCAAAAATCCTGACATTTTATATGTCATGTGGGGTAATAATGCTCACGAACATGGTAAATTTATTGAAGAATTATTACCATCGGCCAAAAAGTTAATCTCTTACAGTTCTCACCCATCACCATTATCCGCAAGACATTCATTTTTCGGAAGTAAACCATTCTCATGGGTGAATGAAAAATTAGTAGAACACAATAAAACACCAATCAAGTGGTAGAAAGGTCATTATGCAACCAACAAGACAACAAATAGAAACATTTAATAAGAATTTCAAATTAGTAGAAGAAGTTGAGATAACCACAACGTTTTCAACCAAGCTCACACATGATGCATTCTCAGAAGTAGATTATCTGCTAGATGCACCATGGGAAAAAGAAGATATTTGCGAATCAACATCGCTTGGTTATCAGATTCTTACCAAACAAGATGGATACATCAAGAGTATTGACACAATGGATGATGTTTCAGAATTCATTTTAAACGAAATGCACAAATACACTCAAACAACTTGACAATGATATAATAATAAGATATAATAAAGATGACCCGGGTTTTGGCTCCCTTCTCCGCGTTTTTCCCGGGTACATTTATTTCCCTCGGCCCATAGAAATATGGGTCTTTTGATTTCTAAAGGAGACAAAAATGAACATATTATACTTACTAATAACTAGTATAAAACGGCACAGATATGGACTATTAATTCTTATCACCAGTACCGCTATTTTCATGACAGGCGCGGTGAAGATTATGCAAAACAATCAAATTCAGCAACAACAAGAAGCTCTATGGTCAGAAACTATTTCACAAACATATACCAAAGAAGATGATACTAAGATATATTTAGTAAAAAATCGAGAAAGTTTGGATTATGTACTAAACGGAGTAGGTGTAGACAATGACCATCTAATCATCACCAAGGAATTGAGTGGCATACTATTATCATCAAAACGACAATATTTCAACGATATTAATCGTAATTTGATTAGTTTCATTGACGACTTATTTTCACTCAAGAAAGGTAAAGACATTTACCTTGTTAAGATACACGGTAACACTAAATCATATGTGAAAATAAATTCCTATGATGTATTGGATAAACGTACAGATAAGAAAAAGGACTTTACTGTCACAATTCGTAAAAAAGATGATGAATATCGGGTAGAATTAACAACCGTATCAAACCAAGACCAAACAAAATTTCCAGATTCTCAAAATGAAGACGAATTACCATAGGAGGTAAATGACACAATATGTTAGATTTACAAATATTAAAGAACGTTAGTAAAGTTGAAAAAAACAAACAGGTCAATCACTCCCTAACTTGTTATCCAAAAGTACCTTTGGGAAATGTTTTGATGGCATTCAAAGAATTGCAAGTTGTTGATTTAGTTGAAATGGTCAATAGCGTACCTGCATCCACTTTGGTACACGGATTAACAATTATCACTCCTGATGAAATTTCTCAAATACAACCGTCCAAGCTAAAATTAGTTTTACGTTATGGTAATATGTCTACAGTCGAAAAACTACAATCTAAATTTGGTAGTAGAAGTATTATTATAGCAATTGGTAAACTATCAGAGGGGGAATTGAAATCGTTATTGGTTGAGGATAATTTTGATGCAATATCAAAAATTATCGATGACTTAGCATTCACTAAATAGTCGAGGTTTATATGTCACAAAATAAACCTTGGACTCGTAAAAAACTGACTGAAATGCTTTATCACGCCTTTATAGGTTCCTTGGCTGATAATGCTATTGAAATTGGATGGGTTCTGTGTTTCAGTCTTCTAGCTGATAAAAATTTGGTCGAAAGGATAACTGTTCTTTTCGGTGTCAATGACGCTTTTTGGGTCATTTTATCATCAACATACTATGCGGCCAGAACCTCCATGACGGCGACATTACCTAAGATGATTGAGAAACATGGGTTAGATATAGAGTCTAAAGTGGTCAAAAACCACATTTACCTATTCTATCTCATGCTCCTACCGTCGGCTATTGGTAGTTTTATGTTTCTACCTAAACTTCTCCTAATACTAGGCGTATCACCTACAGACTTGCCATTTTACATGCCTTATTTCCAACTATCAATTTTGGCAATATTGATAGCATCCCCTTGGTCGACATTTATCCCCTCTTATTTGAGAACTAGAGGTAGAAGTAAAGAAGCTACCGTTTTAGACCATGCCGTGGCTTGGTCCATGTTGGAGTGGTATCTTCTTCACAACGCACGTATTACAATTAGGTGTGAATGCTGCTTTAGTCGTAAATATTTTCACAAATTGGATACCATTATATTGGTTTTTGTGGAAAAGACCTATTCCCCATTTCTTTTCTAAAGGGTTAGAAATCTCTTTGGTAGAAATGAAATCGTATTGGAAAATTGTCAAATGGGAATTGGTGAGACGACTTGCACCACGTATATCAGCTATTATCGGTGTCGGATTAACCATTACAGTCAATCCGATTTATGCCGCTATTAAATATTGGATTTCCAATTTAATGATGATACCAGAAGGTTGGGTCGATTCCATGGCTGGATTACTAAATAGTAATGTATCTAGAAATGTCGGTTTGGACGAATCAGTACCACATAAAGATAATAAATTCGTCTTCTGGAAAGCTGCCCTCGGCTCGGTCATTTCTATAGCGTTGTTGTATCTTATTGCATATTTTGGATTGTCATGGCTCCCGGAATCTATATATCATGGTATTATATCCCCAATCATTTGGTTCTTATTACCCATTGAGATTGTGACCAAATTGCGGTATTACATGTGGTTATCTATTAGCCGCTCCTATCGACACGATATGAATGGAGTTGCTCAACTAATTTATGCTATACCAACCGCAATATTTACACCTGTTTTGTTATGGTTATTCCTACATCAATTACAACTAGGTTTCGAATCAATTTTTGCCGTTGGGGCTATTATTGGTACAGTACAGTGGTTAGGCACGGAATTGTACTTTAGATATAAACTTGGTCATCTCAGACGAAAATAAACAATAGAAATAAAGAGTTACCATAGGAGGTACACATGGGAGAAAGATTAGTTATCGTAAACCAAATTAATGGTGATACAATCAATGCTATTTATTATCATTGGTCAAATTATACCCAAACAGCAGTAGCAGAAGTATTAGCACTATCGGATGGTATCCAAACCTATTATGATGATATTGACAACAAAACACCGTATTCACCAATCGACACATTCAATTTGGCATGCTTAGAGTCTATTTCAGGAATATCATCCTGTGATAATGAATCGCGTGCATATTATCAAAGTTACAGGGGAAGACTATGATGTTGAAAAAATAGACCGTTCACTGGGCTTGATTCATTTCACAGAGAATGATATAATGGATGCAATTGGTGCTGCCGAAGGTACTGTCTATATTGATTGGGCGATTGATGCTATTGGTCGGCCCATTATAGACAAAACCAAAGTAGATTTAATCGGTGTCATTTACCGAGAATCTGCAGATTATGAAGAGGATTTCCCTGAGATTAGTGCACAGCAACGACAAAATCCAAAATCGTACACATTAGATAATATCAAATTAACAGAACTAGATGATTTTTATAACCAATTACCTGAAGATTGGTATGATGAACAAGAAAATAATTATTACTCACAAAAGGGGTAAAGAATGAAGACATATATCTATTTATCAGACATTCATGCCAATTATGAGGCATTGAAGCATTTAACAACCTTACCTGAAATGAAAGATGAAAATTGTGAATTTAGATTTGGTGGTGATTATATTGATGGATATGATTTACAACCAAATGCAACACTTAATACCCTACACTTCATCAAAAACCTATGTGACCAGGGTAAAGCTAAAGCCATCGTTGGAAATCACGACCAATTTATTATCGATGCCACCTATTACCCGCATGCACATAATTATTGGGGAATTAATGGACGTGCCAACACTTTGGAAAATTTGGGAATACCCTATAGTAATGATGAAGAATTGCGTGAGCAATTGATATTCCACATGTTTGATGAAATTAATTGGTTAAAATCATTACCATACTACATTGAAGATGGAACAAATCTTTTGACTCATGCTGGATTCGATTTGGATATGCCATTAGACGAGCAGGACATACATACCATGTTATGGACACGACAAGCCTATATTGAATTCTTCCATGATGAAATTCTACGACAATTTGTCCATACTGATTTCAAAAATAAAACAATCATCACAGGTCACACACCAACCGCGGCCTTATCATTAGATGAAGACACAACTGATTGTCCTATTGTTAAAGATTATGAAGATGACGTCAATATCACACGATATTACATTGACGGTGGTTCAAAATCTGGTTATAAACATGGACATATTAATCTCATCAAATTAGATGAAAATGGTAAAGAACTATGGCGTGGTAAAATGGACGAACATGGCATACATATTGAACACACACAACCCCAAAGAACAATAACAATTCAAAAAAAGAAGTTGGTACTGAATGGCTACAACAATAACAATACCACAAGGTTATACGGGTGAATCCACAATCATAGAAACACCCAATGTAACCTTGTTATTTTTCAAGAAGAATGATTTAACCGATAGAGACCTCATACCATACCTGAAGAAAACAGGTATTTACATATTGTACAACAATGATAGTTTATATGTTGGCCAGTCTGCAAATAAGGATGGTGTGTTAACACGATTACAACGGCATTTAGTAGAAAGACATGGTGGGAGAAAACCCTAGTTATAATTCCGCATCAATTAATGACTAAAGCCCACTATGATTATATCGAAAAAGCCTATATTAGTATCCTATCACGTCAAAATCAAATGTTAAACCAAAATAACGGTAATACATCTCCTATCACAACAGAAGATATGGCACAATGTGAATTATTGATGTCAGAAGTGAATACGCTTTGTGGATTAATCAATGTAAATATTTCCCAGTTGACCACAAAGAAATATCAGGCCCATTTAGAAGAAACAATCCGTCAACTATTAGATGGAACACTAGAGGATGAATAGACGTAAATATGGTATAATAGAATTAGAAATAAACCGAAAGGAAAAAATTCTAATGACTACATTTGAAGACTATTTTAAAGAGCATAATCTACCACTCATTTACGATGACGGAGATATAGACCATAAGGCTGGCTATAATGTCGGAGTCGCATCCTATGATGAATTTGACGAGTATAAGCCAATCTTAAATGTATTGAGCCAAATAAATAAAAGTCACCCCGAGCTTGTTGAACAATTGGAAGAATTAACGACATATCAAATCGAACTAGTACCATCAAACCGAGAAATAAATATATCATTATATAATAACGAAATCAACATTACCAATGATAACTACTATTATAAAGGATTTGATGTCAAGAAAGACAATCAAGTGTTTGGTAGTAGCTATTACATAAAATACAGGGAAGCTACTGATATACTAGCAGAGCAATTGGATGCACACGAAAAACTATCTCAGTGGTTAGACGACTCAAATAAGAATGATAAAAACTTAAATGATTTGTTACATGAAAATCAAGAAGAACTGTTAAAAGCATTAGAAGCTGAAGGTATGAAGACTAGTAGTCAAACGCTACTACCAATCGAACACACATATAAAAGAATTGGTAATATGGGTGATTTGAAAGATATCGTTGCTACTGCAAATCTTGGAAAACGAATACCACCGGAAACCGTTTTGGAAGCTATGTCACCTACGAGAGGAGAGCTAATCCGAACACCCGATGATTGGCTCATCAGTTGTCAAGATTATGAAAAAGATGGTGAGAGATATGTGAGAACTCAAATTTTGTATCCAACTGACGAATCTCCAGAACAGAATCGGCACACAGAGACGGCCGTGACAGTATATTCAATGGCGTATCAAATGATACCGGTTAATCAATTTGCTACAGAAGCAAATAAATTGTGGGAGAATTTCCAAAAATTTAAAGAAATTTGCTATCAGCAAGAAGATAAATTGAACTCAAAATTCCAATCACTGGTAAATGATGATACAGCATTACAAATGGCAATCGACGAATTATCAGTAGACGAAGCAAGAACATTATAACAAACGCTCATATTTTGAGCGTTTTTAATATGCAAGAAAGGATAAAAAAATGGGATTAGATATAAGTTTATATAAATTACACCCTGTTGATATCGATACAACCTTCATATATAGTTACGATGAAATATATATGAATTATAGAGTGATATCGGATAAAGAGGCTTTAGATGAAGATGATATTCGTTATGAATATGTAGTACCAGTATTAGTATGGGATTACAAACCCAATAAGCAATTAATTTTTTTGAAGAATTCAAAAAAACAATATCCAGACGATTATACAGATATACAAGACTATTTCCCTATCAACTTGGGACAAGATGCTAAACCATTTGAACTAGTATCTTACAATGTCTATATGACGGATGTTGATGACCAAAGAAAAACAAAATTTACAGATAAAGCCACAAATAAAAGTATTATGTGGATAGACGATGAACATTATCCATTACCATTCAGTACTGAGTTGAAAGTAGTTTATATTTATAAAACAGAAGAGATTGCTTATCAACGAGGATTAGATACTGATTGGCGTTATTATCTACCAGATAATTGTGAAATCAGTAGAGACTATGAAAATATCGAAATCTTAGTAGAAAATGGACAATTGGATTCAGACTTCCTTACATTGTGGGGAGAAGACACATTCTGGTTGGCATGGTGGTAGAAAGGATAGAACGAAATGAAAGAAATCAAAACCAAACAATTGACTGGCATTCCAATCATTGATAAACATCTAACCGCCGGTAAGTCATACGAAGATGATATCACTACCAAAAACGGGGAAACATTTTATATCTATTTCCTCATTGAACGGCAATATCCAGATAAAGCTAAAATCTTTATCGACTATTATGGTCACGAAAACATGTTGAAATCGACAAATGTAGATATTCTAAAATTTTTAGTGAAAAATGGATATGGATTATCGGAATTAGTAAATCACCCCTCACTACATGTTAGAGCCGCAGTTGCCGACAAGGGTTATGGATTGGAACAACTCGCTAAAGACCCAAACGGATATGTACGTTCACGAGTTGTTGCTCAAGGTTATAAACCAGAAAAATTCATTTATGATGAATCGCCACTTGTCCGACTTGAAGTAGTCAAACAGGGAATTGGCTGGGACGAATTACATCAAGACCCCTACGATGACATAAGAATTTATTTAGCCGAAACGGATATAAACTGGAAGATTATATCTATGATAGGTCGCTTCATGTTCGTCTGGCAGTTGTCTCTCACCATCTAAAGCTGGACAACATGATAAATGACCCAGATGAAATCATTCGTGGCGAAGTAGCGAAACAAGGATATGGTCATGACCAACTCAAACAGGATACTAGTTCATACGTGCAAGATGTAGTATCACACTATGATTTTACAAAAAAGAATGCAAGACTTAGAAAACATGGCAAACACTCACGACAATGATGCACCAAAGTGATATAATAGATATAGATTAAAACTCGCATATGCGCATTAGATGCCAGCCCGCGCAAGTCGGGCCATATGCTTATAGAAAGGTAAAAATATGAAAAACAAGATAAAAGACACATTTGTATATATAATGATGATAGTTATGTTCCTATTATTAGTAACAGCAACCATCAAATCTATGAAACCAACCGAACAGGACTTGTTAGAAGAACGAAACCGAATGACAAACACAATTCAAAACAATAATGAAATAAATGTTTATTCCGAACGTGAGCTTGCGCTTGTACAAGAGATTATAGATATTGAAAATAAAGAAATAGTAGATATTACCCAAGAACACAAGATACAACAAGCACCTGGGCGTATCAATCAATTTATGAATAAAACATATTGGAAAGTCACCTACAAAGACAAATAAGGGGATATCACAGTGATATATACAACGCACCTTTAATGTGGTATAATAGAGGTAAGGAAATCACTTAGAAAGGAAATGCCATGTATATAAAACCAAATCGGATAAATGATGAAAAGCATTTACAAAATCTTTATTCTCATATGGATAGGTCATCACATAAGTATGATAGTATTCGACAACATGTCTATGTAGATGTCATTAAGCCATTACAAGAACCATATAACGACATGATGAGGCACTATGTCATTGAATATGATTCAGTTCAGAAGGCCAAACTAGTAGCTAATTATATCATACGCAACATGGAAAAACCCTGTTATGCTATGACCATTGTTGGTGGTTCACAACCAAACGGACAAACGATTGTTCCTTGCATCCACATCATCTTTAATGGAGCCTATGTCAAATCATTAGCTAGTCTATTAAAAGATGTACATTTCTAAGGTTCACACTGTGAACCTTTTTGTTAGGAGAACAGATGTATACTGAAAAAACGAAAGAGTTCTTGGGGGAACTAAAACAGCTTTATCAAAGACAACAAGAAATAAATGCTAGAATTTCATCGAAACATCCAATTTCATCTCACACTTTCACCTTAAATTATGAAGCCCAATGTGGAAGTAGAGACGAATTTTTTGGGGTGGTATACAATACGTGGCATATTAGTCCACACACCCTAGGGATGCGAAAACTTCGATATCCAACAATAGACACCTATATTCCAATGTATCACAACACGATACCACTGGGAATGGAAACGTTAACAAACTTTGGTAGGGAATTACCACAACACCAACGATTAAATCAAATAAATGATTCAACATATCAACCAATATTCGAATTGCAAGAAATATTTGAAAACGAACTTTTACCCTTTTATGACGTTCACCAAATTTATATTGATTTAACAAAGAATTATCAAATAACCAGCTATTGTTCAGGTATCAATGATTTGTATTTCTCATCTAATGATACGCTAGTAGCACATATAATATTCGAAACGAATGAAAAATATGTAGTTGGTGTCGCCGAACTACTAAAAACACAAATTCAGACAATGATTGATATAATCACAGAAGGTTAACATACGTTAACCTTTTTTGAATGGGGCTTCACCCCAAACCCCAAAATCTCATACGAAATTAAACGAAAAGGGGAAAAATTATGAACATACAATCCATGTCCAAACGCGACGCTTCAAAACACAAACCAACCAAACCAACTATTCTTATTTCTATCCAAGATGGAGAAAAACAAGAACTACCATTTAAACAGAGAACGAATCACATCACACGTAGTCGCTATGTTGATACCTTATTTCTCTATTTCGATGACATCGACCCTGAAACAATCCCTGGAAAGCCAACAATGCCATTTGCTTTCAGTGACAGTGACGCAAAACAAATCATCTCATTTTTTTAGATAGACATTATAAAAAAATAATGATTTTTGAAGAGCTCATCATTCATTGTCAAGCGGGTGTATCACGAAGTCATGCTATTGCATTATTTGCAGCCAAATATTATGCAAAAGATGAAAATTTATACAAAACATTACTTGAGCAAGAAGGCAAAGTATATGGCGGAAACCGATACGTATTTAACAAATTAGAAAATTATAGAAAATATGAATAATCCGCTTTCAGAAAATCTTGACGTTATATTTCATTTATGATATAATTTAAATATAACGTTAATATACTTAAATATACATGTGATATAGTTTATAAACGTTATAACCTATGTGTTCAAAGAACACAAATAAAAAAACAAAAAGAAAGGTCAGTTTATGAACTTTACAAATCACAAACATTCATTTTTCATTCCGTACAATTAAGGGTTACGGATTAGCCGGAGCAGTTATTGCTTCAGTATTAGTATCACAAGGTGTTGTCGCTGCAGAACAAGTGGCACCGAACAACGAAACAAAGACTGAAATTGTTGAATATCCACGCGCAGTCGAATTAGGTTCGGTTGTTGTCACACACTATGACGAAGACGGAAACCAATTATCATTGGACGTCACTGTCAAAGATAATGTTCCAGCTGGTGAATCATATACAACATCACCGAAAGTATTTGATGATACAATCACAACAAACACTATCAATGGATTGACACGAAAAACATACGCTCATTATGTCTTGCGCAAAATCCCAGCTAATGATACAGGTAAAGTAGCCGCTAAAGAAACCATCACTGTTCCATATATCTATAAGCGTATTGAGAAAAATGTAACCAATGGTTCAGTGGTTGCTCAATATGTTGACACGGACGGAAACGAAATTGCACCATCAGAGAGCATCAAGACTAACGTGGAACCGGGAGAGGCTTATAAAACCGAAGCTAAAACGTTTCCAATTGAATCACTCAGTGAGAGTCAATTAACAGATAAATATGTTAAAGTTACAACTACAGAATATCGATTAGTTGAAACACCTGACAATCAAACGGGTGAAGTCAAAGACGGTGAAGTGACAGTGGTTAAATATGTTTTATAAAAAAAGTTGTACATGTGTCATACGAACTGAAACAAACAACTAAACCACAAGAAGAGATTCCTACGCCTGCACCAGTTGAGGCTCAAGAAACGGCTGAAGTAACTCGATATATGCTCGAAGACCGTAAAACAGAAATTCAACCATCTGTTGAAGGTTTAGTCGGGCCAACAAAAACAATTGGTAGATATAAATATACAGGTGCAACCGATTCAAACAAAGACGGTGTTATCACACACATCTATAAATTAGAAGAGAAACCAGTAAGCGAACAAGCATCACCAGTATTAGAAAAACCTGAGTTCAAGTTTGAAACAGCTCAAGAGGCTCCTGTATTGGAAAAACCTGAGTTCAAGTTTGAAACATCTAAAGAGGCTCCAGTATTAGAGAAACCTGAGTTCAAGTTTGAAACAACTAAAGAGGCTCCAGTATTAGAGAAACCTGAGTTCAAATTTCAAACAGCTCAAGAGGCTCCTGTATTGGAAAAACCTGAGTTCAAGTTTGAAACAGCAAAAGATGCCCCAGTATTAGAAAAACCTGAATTAAACATTGGAAAAGATGTAGCAGTAAAATCTGTTGAGAGACAAGACGTAAAACCTATTGCACAACCAGAGGCAAAACCCGTAGCTAAACCAAAAGCTAAAAAAGAGTTACCAAACACTGGTACTAAAGCTGGTTTTACAGGAATCCTTGGTATAATGAGTATCTTGGGGTCACTTGTTTTCTTCAAGAAAAATAAAACCTAAAAACAAATTGAAAAAGCAAATGCATAAGCGTTTGCTTTTTTTGTCAAAAATGACCCTTTCCATACCAACAATAATAGGTTCGTATACACGAACCTTTTTAACGGGGATAAATCCCCGAACCCCAAAATTATTCTGAATTACGACAAGATGAGGTGGAATAAAATGTTTCAAACAGCAACAGAAGGTAAATTAGTACTAGCACTAACTGGACATAGACCCGATAAATTGGCAGGATATAATATGCAAAACGAATTTTATGACCGTTTACGTGAACGTTTAGTTCGCATTATTGAACGCTCATTAGAAAAATATCCTATTGTTGAATGTCATTCAGGAATGGCTTTGGGAGCCGATACAATCTGGGCCGAAGCAATCATTGAATGTCGTGAACGTTATGGTGATGCACGTGTCATTTTTGTAGCAGATATTCCTGATTACAATCAAAGTTCTCGCTGGCCACCATATTCGCAACAAAAAAATGGAGTGATTTGATGAGCTATGCAGAAAAAAACAAACACGTACAACCAAAATGATGGCAAATCCTATGGATATGTGCTCAATCAACGAAATATTGGAATGATTGATGCATGTGACCTCTTAATTGCAGTATATAACGGGGATAAATATGGTGGAACCGCAAATGCCGTCAAATACGGACAAAGTAAAAACAAATATATCACACATATTCATCCTAAAACAATTTAAGATATGATAAAATCATTAACGTATGATGAGAAACATAACGGACCCATTGAATGGTTAGCAATGCATGAAAATCTCGTTGGAAAAGTATTAACCATAAAAAAAAGATACCAACAAAATCAATATTCATTTGAATAACGCCGAGCGCATTCTCCACCCAAACGAAGTTTGGATGGAGTAAGCGAGGCATACTATTCAATTTCCTGATTTTTAATGTATTCAGTCACTGCAGCGTGAGAACGCTCAGAAACTGTACAGATAAAGTAAGAGCGAGACCAAAAATAAGGTTTCCAATAGTAAGGTGTTAGAAATTCAGCAAACTCCTTACGTAACAATCGAGAGGTTGCTGTCTTGTAAGAATTCACTAGCTTGCTGAGTTGAACCTGCGGTTTGGCACTAAACAAAATGTGAATGTGGTCTTTATCTGTATTGACCTCTAGCACTTTACAATCGAAGTTTGACTCAAACAAGCGATAAGTATGACGTAACAAACTCGCTTTGACCTCATCAGTCAAAACAGGATGTCGATACTTAGTTACAATAACTAAATGATACTCTAAATCAAATACTGCGTGTAAATTTTTCTCAATCATAGCGATTTCTCCTTGATTTTTATAGATATGTTATGATATAATAAAGTTGATAACTAAATAGTTATCTAACTACTTTAATCATATCAAAAAGAAAGGGGGATGTCAAGATGCGACTCACAAGTTCTTACGGAATGAAATTAACAGGTGATTTATCGGCTTTTAGAAAACTCTATTCGTATTTATCGTGAAACACTAGGTGTGCTCATTCCAATTATCAATGACGGTTGGGAAGAGTTAAGTCATTGTCGCTATATCAATCAAAAAAATATAACGTGATTGAGAAATGGATTCATACCACAGCCACAAATCAAGCTCTTTATAATTTTGACGAACAATTTCCTAAGTTGCCAACCTATCTCAGACGAAGTGCAATTGCAAAAGCTCTTGGCATCGTCTCTTCTTATCGTAGTAATCTGGATAATTGGGAAAACGACCCTAAAGGTCAAGCTCCAAAATTGAGTTTGACACACTATGAGTATCCAGCCTATTACAAGGGTAACTTATTTAGAAATTTTTGACCCCATTCGTCAAAACCATTGAACTTAAAGTGTTCAAAAATGGCGATTGGGTTTATGAGGTTTATAAACTCAAAACTTCTGATTGCACTTACTACCAAACCTATTTAACAGGTAAGAAACAAAACGTTCCTATCATCCAAAAGAAAGGACGTCGTTTTTATGCTACCTTTTCTTACGAAGAGGAAACAACTCTTCTACATGATGAATCTATACACAAAATCTGTGCAGTAGATTTAGGGTTGGGAACTGACGCCACGTGTTCGATTATGGGTGAAGACGGTACGGTTTACGCGAGATACTTCATATCTCTCAGCGCAGAGCACGACCGACTAGATACACAACTAGGGCGTATCAAACGCAATCAAAAACAAGGTTCTCGCCACAATAAAACGCTATGGCGAAAAGTAGCAGGAATCAGCCAGGATATCGCAGATAAAACCGTCAAAGCTATCCTTGAGTTCGGAAATGCACATGGTGTGGACGCTTATGTCCTTGAGTATTTAGACTTCAAGGGCAAAAATGCTGTCAAACGTGCCCATTTCTGGCGATACAAACGCATTTATAAGGTACTATCTCAAAGAGCCCATCAAAACGGATTGAGAATTGCACGTGTCAATGCACGTAATACAAGTCGTTTAGCCTTCGATGGTTCTGGATGGTCACAAAGAGGTAGAGAAATCACCCCTGATACACCTTATAGTTTGATGCGATTTACAACTGGCAAAACATACAATGCAGATTTAAACGCATCATATAACATCGGTGCTCGATACTTTATTCGACGCCTATTCAAAACCGTTTCGGCGACGCAACGGTTAGTGCTTGAGGCAAAAGTTCCTCAGGCAACTAAGAGGAGCACCTGCACCTTGTCTCACCTGATTAACCTAAGAAGTGAACTAGCAGTTCTAACTGCCAGAACTCAGGCTTAAGTCTTATGGAGAGATAAGGAAGTCTGTCATCAGGAAGAAGCTGAAACCGCTGAACCTGACGATAGAAGCGCCATCCAAACGAAGTTTGGGAGGTGAGGCTTCACGAAACATGGGTAGTTATGTGGGGAGAACATTTAGAAAAAATCAACGAAAGAGATTTCGTCTTATACTAGGGGGTAAAAATGTTTTACGAAAATCAAATGGTGCATATTCCAGATTCACCACGAAATCAAAATCCAGAGGTTTGGATGAGCGGTAAGAGTCTACGAACTCAACACAAACACATCGAACAAACATCTGATTTCACAAATGTATCAGTCATGGCATCGGAAGACCAAATTGCACACGGATTATTGTATGCAAATCATGACACTGATACTCGAAAATTACGATTAATCTTTAAACACCGAGAAGGTACATATACTCAATATGGGTTTAGGAACGGTCACATTGATGTACCATTACCCGATTTATATGTGCAAATGGAATTATATCTGAACCGAAACGGACGCGGATATGAAGTTGAAGTAGATTATGTTTATGTAGGTTCACAATATCTACCATTTGTGCCATTATCAAATCTATATGACGGTCATCGTCGCTGTTTCCAAGAACTACGCCAAGTGGCTGAACAAAAAAACATCTATACAGCAAAACTATGCGATGGTGGTGTCATCACACGACTAGTAGGTCAAGCTCCGACTGTCGTTGATGTAATCAATCGAATTGCCGCTAACCTAACATCATATCTCATGACACGCGGAAATACGGATTTGAACTTACGCGATTCATCAAACCCATTTAATACCAATGCCATCGCGATTGCAAACCGATTTAGTACAGGTGGTCGACGAAGCGAATTCATCAAATATTGGGTATTCTTAAACAAAATCAGTGAAAATCGCACCCCAGAACAAGTATATAAGCAATTATCCGAATTAACTGAAAGTAGAGATATCTTTAATAAATTTGGAATCACTCGCGATGAAATCGAAACAATAGCACGAAATAGTGGACTAGATTAATTTAGACAATAACAGAAGGGATGTGAATTTATGGGAAATTACAACAAATGGAACAGGGGAGAAGCGGATACTAATCCATCAACCCCTGTATACGTTGTCCTATTTGTCTCACGAAACAAAGACAACAAACAACTTGAAAACTTCAAAGAACGACGAAACGCCTTCGTTACCACACAAACAGTTGAACAGTTACAAAGCAAATTCCAAGCATTTGTCCAAGAAGGTCAAACGGGTGAAATGTCACGTATGTATATGTCAGTAAACCCGCGTGATAATGCTAAAGTACAAAGAGCACTCGTGCATCAACTTGTGGATGAACAATACAATATGGCAACACTACCACAACGTGTCGCAGGATTAGCCGCACGAAAAGAAAATGCCTACGGTGAAAACCAAAAATGGTTATTCGACTTTGACCCCGTCGAAGGTGAAGACACCGAACAACTTCTAAATGCATTCTTGAACGATGTTCAATATGAGCATGAAAACACGCAAACAAAACACGGACAAAAACGACCACAAATGACTGTCGAAGTACACAAAACTGTCAATGGTTACGCTGTCTTAGTTGACCAACGACTTGATACGCGAGCACTACTCACAAAATGGACAAACGTAGAGCTTAAACGCGATGACCAATTATGTGTTGCCTGGGATACAAAGAAATGAAAACTCTCAAAACCAAACCATTAACTGGGGACCCGCTAATAGACAAACATCTAATAGCGGGAACAGACCCCGCAACAAGATTTTATGAAATAGATGACTTTGAATATACATTGATATATATGTTGCGTAAAATATCATTCAGATAAATTTCTTGAAATAGTTGAAGAATATTATGGATTACAAAATTTAATCGAGCACTCAGAGTCATGTGTGCGCCGCAATGTTGCACAAGCTGGATATGGTCATGAAATCTTAATGTATGATTCTGACCCAATGGTTCGTAGCAGTTATTTCGCAGTTCTGGTTATATATCGGAATATTTTGCCCGTGACACGCATTATATCGTGAGATTACAAGTGGCAAGATTAGGCTTATGCTTTGACATCTTAAAAGATGATGACACACCCGCAATACAACGGGCAATAAAAGAATATCAAAACAACGAAAGGTCAGAGGTAATATCATGAGAACCGGAGACTATGTTTATGTTAAGAGCAAAAACAAATTTGCTCATATTATCGTAGTTGATAATGCGCATAAAACTGTTCGATTAGATATTGACAATGGTGAAAATTATTGGTTTCATAATCAAATAATCAAAATTGACAAATCAGAAGAACTAGATGTTTTGGATAAAGTGCTTATAAAGAAACCAACGAAAGCACAATTAGATACGAATGAGTTCACATGGAACGAGCAACAAAATCAATATGTTGGACGTATCGCAACCATTACCGAAACATGGAACAATACTATTTCATTAGATATTGATGGTGGAAAATATAAATGGCACGAATGTTGCCTATCTCGGCAATATAAGTAAACAAAGAAAATGACTAACCTATTAATCATAGTAATAGGTTAGCCATATTTCATTGTTAACGATTGCAGTAGAACGAACCCAATAATGGCGAATGTTCATAAATTTTATAATTTCATTAACCGATGAGTGAGACAACAATGGTAATGATACAATGCCATTACGCGACAAATTAGCTATTTGTTCATCAAGGTCTAATTCTATTTCTTCATACAGACGTCCATTACCTATTTCCTTTGGATGATAGACATAATGGAATTATAAAGTTTAAGTTTATTAATATCAGATTTATATTCTATCATATATTTACCCTTTTACCATATTATATCACAAAATTGGCGCAAAATCAACTTCTAGAAAGGAATAGCGATGAAAAAAGCACTCACAATTATCTTATCTATCATTGTCGTTGTTATACTTGGTTATTTGTATTGGCCAAAACCTGAATTTACAACATTATATGATACCAATAATCACATCAATACAGATGCTAAATTAACACTAGAGCAAGATAATGAAAAAAACGACATCAAAATCCAGTATCATTTTTATGACGAAACAGAGACACCAGTAACCGTACTGGCAAAAGACGTCGAAATAGACAAAAAACGAGATATTCTCTATGTCTTTATAAAACCAGTTAAAGCAAATTATTACTACTCAACTGAGCGAATGGTATATGTTAAACCCTCACCAACATTAGCTGAGAAATTAGTAAATCCGCAATATGATTTCTCCGATGTTGTGAAACCATATATGTATGAACATAACTATAGCGAAAGTATTATAGTATTGAATACCTATTTACGCAAATTTGAATTGGCAAAGGTCAAAGAAAACGAACCTATTCGAATTAGTAGCCTAGTCATGGATATACTAACAATTGTGTTTCTTGTACTAGCCACATTATTCGGAATGTTAATCCTAATAATTGTCATCCTCGCATTCGTATACGCAGTAAAAGATGCAGTGACAAATAACGAAGACAAAGATGAGCAGGATAACAAAGATGACGATGATAACGATGACGATGATAATAGTAATTTATTGTTAATGACTGCAACGGTCCTTGCCGCTACCACAACAATTGCAAACTCAACAAACTAAGCACCACCAAAGCTAGTCTAATGTTAGACTAGCTTAATTTTTGTATTAAGGAGAAAATATGGGAATTTTAGCAATTATAAACGCTATCCATAATGGAGAGCAAGAAGAAAAATATAATGAATGGAAATATCATGATTCAGCTGACGTAAGACGAGCGTTAGCCGAAAATGGCTATTACCCAGAACATTTTATCCAAGATGTCAGTGTCGATGTGCAAGTAGCCACTTTAAAAAAACATCCCGAATATGTCGATAAACTAATAGGTGATGAATATATGATTGGGACAGTCACAAGTTTACTAGAAACCCAACAACATCCAAATGTTGACGTATTACGTCGACATGTTGACGACTATAAAAAGTTTATGCCCGGAGAATACATTGAACAGTTAGAGTTAAAACTAAAAAGCTATGATGAATATTCACCCCTAGAAAAAACAATGGATAGATATCAATTGTACAAAGCTGGTTCACCATTATGGGCCAAGGATATACGCATGGATTTCATTGAGGCCATCCTCAACATGGAATCAGAAATCCAAACAGACGAAATACCTGAAATTGTAAAAGATGAATGGAGAAAACGATTTTTAAATATCGATGGCGGTGACGAAGAATCCTGGTACATCTTAGATGACGTAGATGGAGAAATCAACGAATATCTATATGAATATGGATGAACCATCTATAAGAAAACGAAATAAGAATACGAAAGAGGTTCAAAATGAAAAAACTATTATTATTATTACTACTTACACCCTTCCTTTTTATTGTTCCAGTATTAGCAGAAACACAAATCCCAGACAGACCGACAAATGGTATTTATGACCCACAATCATATCTAGATTCTAGTGTAGCTGACGAACTCGCAAATTTCAACTCTAAATCCGATGTTCAAATCGGTGTATATATTGTAGATACTATTGATGGACAATCAATTGAATCACAAGCAAATGAAATTGCTCGAGCTTGGAAAATCGGTTACAGTGGTAGCAATAAAGGTGCTCTAATTGCTATTGCCATTAAAGACCGTAAATTCAGAATTGAAACTGCTAATGAGTTGAGTACTATCTTGACAGATTCGAAAGCTAGACGCATTCTGGACGGTTCAAAATCATATATGCGGTCATCCGACTATTCTGGTGCTGTTAAGTATATGATTTCTGAAATAGAAAAGACAACCAATACTTCCAGTCAAGAACAAACTAACGGGGAAATCAAAACAACGTTCAAAGACAATGAAGACATTGGAAAACCTTTCGTTGTTATGGTTGCTTTAGCCATTCTTGCTCTACCATTTATTGCACTTGGTAAACTCATCCTATGGTTAATTGAATATTCGCAAGAACGCAAAGAAGAAAAACTTAAGCGTGAAAAATTAGCTAAACAAATGGAACGTTCACGATATGATTACAATGACGAAAATGGAGACAAACTCTATCCAAACAGTCCACACTACATCGCAAATGATACTTGGACACCTGAACGCTTAAAACAATTTTGGTACGAAAATAAACTACAGCGTTCACAATGGGATTATAGCGGTATAGATAAGTTATACCCATTAATGACAGGATTCGTAATGAACGATAGTTGGACAAAAGGACGAGTAGTTGAATATGAGTTGAAACTCAAACGTGAAAAAGAGCAACGCTTAGAACAAGAACGTATCCGACAAGAGCGTATCCAAAGAGATTACGAAGACCGGTTGAAACGTTCACAATACAACTATTCTCGTTCTGACAAACTCAATCCCGATGATGATGGATTTGTAAAAATGCAACATGGACAGTAGCACTTCTAGCTGCGTATGAAGCTGAACAAGAAGCCGCTCGCGAAGCTGAGCGTGCGGAACAACGCAGACGTAGTTCATATGATTCATGGTCATCAGGATATTCAAGTTCGTCAGGCTCAAGTTCATCAAGCTCAAGTTCTTCATGGTCATCAGACTCATGGGGCGGCGGTGGATTTGATGGTGGAGGGTCATCAGGTTCATGGTAGAAACAATCATTTCCAAAATTGACGGTGGGTTATTCCTAATCATTGGACTCGCCGTCCTTTTATATATTGGTGTCAATTGGATTTTTGGAAAAATTCTAAAAGTTCATGACAACTTAACAAACAGATTCCTTCGTAAAGTCGCAAGATGTGGTGTCTTGCTATTAGCAGGATTTCTACTGTTGGAGAAATATTCGCTATTAGGTAATATCACAAGTACACTACTCACAAATTCCGCTCTTATTGTTGCCGTATTAGGTTTCTTATTGCAAAATGTTCTAAAAAACATTTTAGCTGGAGCAATGTTATTGTCCTCAGATACATTCAAAGTGGGTGACCGAATCCGAATGCCTGAAAAAAACGTTTCAGGTGTCATAGAATCGCTTAATATGCGACATACTGTTGTATTATTAGAAACAAATGAACGAGCAATTATCCCTAACTCACTTCTAAACGACTCTATTGTTGTCAACAACAATATTCACGATTCAAGCACTTGCTATCCATTAATCATTGTGATAGGATTAGATAAAGACATATCTATCGCAAAAACTATCGTAGAAGCTCATATAATGAACGACACGCGCGTTTTAGAGTCAACACGTCCAACAATAGTAACTACTGTAACTAAGGACACTGTGGAGCTAAAAACAATGGTATGGACGAAGGATTTGGAGACAAGTTTTGCCACCATATCAGACTTGCGAGAATCTATATTAAATGAATTAAGAGAAAAAGACTATTTCTCATAGAAAGGTAAACTATGTCAAAAAAATTAATTATTCTATTATCAATCATAGGAGCATTTGCTCTCATGTTGTTATCAGGTGTTGGTACATACAATAGCCTTGTATCACATCAAGAATCAGTCAATCAAGCATACTCTAAGATTGATGCCTCACTGCAGCGACGTGCCGACCTCATTCCTAACGTTGTATCATCTGTCAAAGGATACATGTCACACGAAAGTGAAATCTTTACACAGATTGCAGATGCACGTTCCAAAATTGGTTCGGGTAACAAAGAAGAAAAAGGCCAATGGTGAAAATGAATTAACATCAGCTATTTCACGACTTCTTGTGATTCAAGAAAATTACCCTGAGCTCAAAGCAGATGCTCAGGTATCCGCACTCATGTCAGAACTAGAAGGCACTGAAAACCGAATTTTTTTATTGCCCGCAAAGATTATAATGAAGAAGCAACTCGATACAACAAGAGCATTCGCCAATTCCCGCGTAACATTTTTTTGCCAATCTATTTGGTTTTGAAAAAGCAGAACTTATCAAAGCTGATGAGTCGGCAACTAAAGTACCAACCGTAGACTTGAAAAAAACTAAGAGGTGACTACATGAGTTATGAAATTAATATGACACACAAATTCAACCGACAATTGACTGATGTCTCGTTCCATACGGTCTTGTAAATCTATGTCATTTCTGATATAATAGAGATATACAAAATAAAGAAAGGAACTGTCGATATGAAGATACTGTCTAGTTATGCTATGAAGTTAGCGGGTGATTTAAAAAGCTTTAGAAAACTCCATTACTATCTACCGTCAAGCTCTTCGTTTTGTCATCCCTGTTGTGAATACACATTGGAATGAACTGAATGATTTTGACTATACAAAACAGCGTATGGTGTTTGTTGAGCAACTCATTCATACCACCAACAGAAACAAGGCACATTATGACTTTGACGTGGAATTTCCTAAATTCCCTTCTTATTTACGCAGAGCTGTTATTAATAGAGCTCTTGGTATCGTCTCTTCCTATCGCAGTAACCTTGACAATTGGGAAACTGAGCGTAAAGGTCAAGCTCCTAAACTAAGTTTGACTCACTATGCTTACCCCGCCTATTATAAAGGGAATTTATTCCGCAATTTCGACCCCATTTGTCAAACCATTGAACTCAAAGTGTTCAAAAACGGCGATTGGGTTTACGAAGTTTATCAACTGAAAACTTCTGATTGTACTTACTACCTAAACCATTTATCAGGTAAGAAACAAAACGTTCCTGTCATCAAGAAGAAAGGACGTTGTTTTTATGCTGCCTTTTCTTACGAAGAGAAAACATCCCTTCTCCCTGAAGAATCCATTGACAAGGTCTGCGCCGTTGATTTGGGTTTAGGTACAGACGCCACTTGTTCGATTATGGATAAAGACGGTACGGTTTATGCGCGAACATTCATTTCGTTTAGCAAAGAGCACGACCGACTAGATACACAACTAGGGCGTATCAAACGCAATCAAAAACAAGGTTCTAGACACAATAAGACGCTATGGCGAAAAGTGTCAGGAATCAGCCAGGATATCGCCGATAAAACAGCTCAGGCAATCTTTGAGTTTGGAAATGAGCATGGAGTAGACGCTTTTGTACTCGAGCATTTAGACTTCAAGGGCAACAACGCTGTCAAACGCGCTCATTTTTGGCGATATAAACGAATCTATAAGGTACTAGGCAAAAAAGCCCATCGAAACGGATTACGAATATCACGTGTCAATGCACGTAATACTAGTCGTTTAGCTTTCGATGGTTCGGGATGGTCAAAAAGGGGAAGAGAAATAGAACCTTGTACACCTTATAGTATCATGCAGTTTTCAACTGGCAAAACCTACAATGCAGATTTAAACGCATCATATAACATCGGAGCAAGATACTTTATCCGATGCATTTTAAAAACCGTTTCGGCAACGCAACGGTTAGTGCTTGAGGCAAAAGTCCCTCAGACAACTAAGAGAAGCACCTGCACCTTATCTCACCTGATTAACCTAAGAAGTGAACTTGCAGTTCTAACTACAAGAACTCAGGCTTAGGTCTTATGGAGAGATAAGAAAGTCTATCATCAGGAAGACGCTGAAACCGCTGAACCTGACGATAGAAGCGCCATCCAAACGACGTTTGGGTGGTGAGGCTTCACGGAAGAAGATAAGAAACACCTTGGACTTGTCCGAATCGAGACCGATTTTATTACATTTGTATGTGATGACGGAAATGGAGAAGTTATCTTTGAACTGCCATTTTATGTAGATACAAGTTACCCAAACGAAGATGGTGATATCGAAATCCACTTGGATGACTATAGCCCTGAAGAATCCGACACAGACGAGTTTGACTGGTATTGGGCACCATATGTTAAAGAAGCATATCATGGAGACATCACATATTATGCACGAAATGGTAATGGATATGTAGATATCACTGAGAAAATGTATGACTACCTCACAGACAAATACGGGGCACATGCTGCAGATGACCACTTTGTTGATTGTATCATTTATAATCAAGAAACTGGTGAAGAACTCGAATTGCCAAACATTCATCACGATTAATAGTAAAGCTAGGTTTAATACCTAGCTTTACTTTTTTTTGTTCATGTATAGTATAATATAAGTATAAGAATAAAAAGGAACGGTGAAACATATGAGATATACCAAAGTTGATTTCAATGAACAAAGCAAAAGCAGAATTAGATACATTTTTTTCAATCAAGAAGAGTGTCAAGAAGGCATCGCAAAAATTTGGTCATATTGACTTGACAGATATTAAAAACACTATATACTCAGGAAGGACCATCATGCCCAATGCCATTGGAGACGATTGATGGTGAAGATTTACTGACTGAAGAACGGTATTATGCTGCTTTAGATAAGATTGCATGTAACTTTGGTTTTTAGTGGTCTTGCATATGGTATAGAGACAAAATCTGGGACATTTATTGATATGCGTGATACACCATTACCAATAGACATAGAAACACCATATGAGACATTGACACAAGAAGATGTTGAAAACAAAGAAGAACTATTTGCTAAAATGGATGCTGATATGGTGTCAAAATCATTAACCGATTTAACAACTGATGAATTACAACAGTAAATATAAGGCCCAAAATGAGCCTTTTTATTTTGTATAGTCAAGTATGGTATACACTGAGAAAATGAATGACTACCTCATGGACAAATACTGGGCACATGCTGCCGATGACCACTTTGTTGATTGTATCATTTATAATCAAGAAACAGGTGAAGAACTCGACTTACCAATATTTATCACGATAAATAGAAAAACTAGGTTTAATACCTAGTTTTACTTTCTTGACCGTCGTTTGAATTTGGCTATCCCTTTCTACACGAAAGTGTGATTCACCTCGTATGAGATATTTCTAAGAGTAGGTTACTAAGGGATGCTAACTATTAAAGGGTAACATCTCATAGCTACGTGTATCAAGTAGGGTAAAAGTATTTTAATTGTCAAAGAAAAGACATTAAAACACGGCGTGCAATTTAGACACGAACGTAAGGGGTACGTTAACTACAGGGATTTCCCGGGTTGTATCCTAAGATACTAAAATAGTGTTCTCTACTCACGAAAGCAATGCTACACAATATGGTCTCACCATAGTAGGTAACTTGTGAAAGACAACTGCTATTTGAGGTATCAACAATGTCAAAAACGCCAAGCTACAAGGTTATAGAGGCATTCGATTTGACATTGTTCTGAAAGTCTCAAAGATTTAGAAGAAGGTCAGACATTTTACAGTATTCGTCAAAATGGTCAATTATTCGAAGTAGTAGAACTGAATGAAAATGACCCACTATTTGGAAAAATATGATTTAAATGCTTATCGTTCAAAAACCGTTGTACCGGTATATATAGAATATGAAACAGCATTAAATGATTTACAAACATGCATAAAACCTGAACATCAAAAAATAGATGTACTAACAACAGATGATTTGGACAATCTCAGTACAGAGCAGCAAACCTTATAATAGACACAAACCATTATGAAAATAATGGTTTTTAATAGGAGAAAAAATGCTAAAACTATCAGAATTTATAGAAGGCGTAAAGAATAACACAATCACAAACTATGATGAATATTTACATGGTATAGATACATGGGAACATCGTGAATATATGGCAGCAAAAGGTATATGTGTAGATGAGTTGGTCAAACTAAACGAGCCCGGCATCATACAACGATTAATCATGTCAGGACATGGAACAGAATATTACGAAGAATGGAAGACACATCCTGATTGGGAAATAAGAAAAGAAATAGCTGAAAAAGGTTATTATCCTGATGAATTTATGAAAGATAAAAACGATAAAGTGCAAATAGCTGTTTTTGACGCAAACCCAACCTATGAAAAATTAGAAATATTAATACAGGATGTAAGATTGCATGAATTAATTATGCCACGACTCTATTACTGGGTCAGATATCACCAAACCAATGATAGAGTTAATTTTTGAAAATATGTTGACATAGATAGATAGCGAAAAAAAGAAAGTGTTGATGCTAAATTGAAAAGCACTCAAAGAACCCGTAACTGCAATGACATCGACAATGACAACTGAACAGCTCTATTTAGTCAAATAACCCCATTATGGGCCAGAAACCTTAACAATCGGACATATACACACAATACAAAGGTGCATACAAATTCTGCAAAAAAATATGACCGATTAGATAAATTTTACAAGCATCTGCATTACTTTGTTACTTCCGGATTATCAACATCATGCATATTGGGACATATTTAAACGAAAAGGTAAAACAAATGACACTCACACTTATCTGGGCACAAGCCCAAAAATAACATCATCGGTAAAAGATAATAAAAATGCCCATGGTACATATCCCTGAAGAGTTGGAAGAGTTGGAACACTTTAAACAAGTCACAAGTGGACACGAAATCGTGTTTGGATATAACACACTCAAAAGGATTCAACGGGTCGATTATTGCCAAATCGAAACAAATCATCTTACACACTGAAAAATCCAAATATCAATTGGAAAGACCTTGGATTAGATAAGGTGTCAGTTGATAAATTACAGAAACTTTGTACCAATGACTAAAGGATGAAATACTTGAATACGCCAAAACACATGAAGTATTCATTGCTGGCGGACTTGCAACCTATAATGAGTTTCTTTACCCCTATGCATCAACAATCATTCGTACAAAAAGTATCATCAGGATTATGAGGGAGACACTTATGCACCAGACTTTGACGAAAAGTCAGTATAAATTAATCAGACAAGAACACCATGCAGCATAAACCTAGTTGGACTGTTGAAACCTACGAACATCAAATACAACCATAGATATACATCTATGGTTTTTAACGAGGTTTCACCCCTAACCCCCAAATCATTTTCCGAATAGACAGTTATAAACAGGAGGAACTGATAATGCGAAGAAATCTGAATCACCTACTAGATTAGAATTAGTTATCCACAAAAGGTAAAACGATTTTTTTCACCATATCTAAATCATCATAACAACAAACTACCGCATAGTTATGGCACAAATATGGGAAAAGAAATTGATAAAACTATTGACATATAACTACCAATTTAGTAATCAGAATTTGATGATCGTCAAAAGTGGCACTGATTGATAAAATGGATATGCCACGAGAACATTGGGATGAGTGGAAAAAAATGACGGACAATTAGTACGCGAAGCTTTAGTTAGAAAAAGGGCATGATGTTGGATTATTTTATGAACGATGAATCTGAATCGGTACGATTTTACTATCTGCAAACATTATCCAGAACGATATTCCACAACTAATCACCAAATCATCCAGATGATTACAACAATGCATTTCTATGTCCTTCAAGATTCAGTGGACGAAAAGTATGCTCGAATTAATCAGTCAAAACATTACGACGAGCAAAGCATACTGATACTCAATCCACCGTTCTGCATATGAGTCATATAAAATCGTCTATGACAGTATGGTTAGTAGAACCAACAACAATCGAAACAAAACAATGACACGAAACACAACTGTTCTATTTCATGGGTAACTCCCCTATGGGCGCAAAGGGATGTACACCGAGAAAGAGCAAAGTGAGTGGTATCAGATTTTATCATGAAGAAGCTAAAAGATGATGACAAAGAAGACAAAGATTTTTTTAGAAAACATTTCGACAAAACTAGCAATCCCTGAAAACAAGTATTTGAGGGAAATGAAAGACAGTATATTCTATAATCTTTAAAACATACAAAACAAAAATGTGAGGTATAAAAAATGAAAATTGTAAACATGGGCAGCACACTCCGTATTTTCTCAGATGATTTGACAGTCACTGACACCATTCCTGTTGGGACATATCAAATTCAATTTGATGAAATGAGTGGTTATTCACTAGCCAAAATGAAAGATTTCCACCACAACGGTAAGGTATATGGTGACCACCTTCAATTGGTTGATAAAATCATCAGCCGTTATCAAATGTCAGACCGTAACTTTGGTACAATCCTAGGTGGACGTAAAGGTACTGGTAAATCTATGACGGCACGTATCATTTCAGAACGTTTACGTGAACTTGGTCTACCAACCATCCTAGTAACTGCTAATACACCTGGATTAGCTAATTTCTTACAGTCAATCGAACAACCAGTGTTCATTCTGATTGATGAATTTGAAAAGATTTTCCTATGTGATGACGAAACTGACCAACAATCGAAATTCCTTAGTGTATTTGACGGATTCCATCACAACAACCATTTCTACATGATTACCATCAACGACTACAACAAGTTAAATGAGTATTTCAAAGGCCGTACTGGACGATTCTACTATGACATCACATTCGGAAAAATGACTATGAGCGAAATCAATGATTATATTGAAGATTGTGTCGAACCGCAATATATCACCGACTCACTAGTGCCGCTATTGTATCGATTGGGAACTAACTATGACCAGTTAAATGCTATCGCTCGAGAACTAAACCTTGGAGAAAGCATCGAAAACATTCTCAAATATCTAAACCTTGGACTGCTAGAAGAACGTTATGAATATTATGACATGACACTTACATTCCGAACAGGTGTAACTTACACGAAACAAATTGGATTAGATATGCTCTATCCGGAATATTCATTCGGAATGAATCAGACATTCAATACAAAGAATGGGCGTGTTAATTACGATTTCTCATTCCATGCTCCAAGTGAAGCCTTTGTCTTCGATAATGACCAAATCATCTTTGATTTGACGAAAATTACAAAACGTGAAGACGCAAATGAAACATATACGCCTGATGAAGACGATGACGTGACATTTGCATTACTCGATGATTTGATTTCAGTAGAGCTCAAAACATGTGAGAAAACACTAAACTATTAATATACGGGCACAATTGTGCCCTTTTAGGAATAAACCATAACACACCTAAATATGATATAATAGATATGAAAGAGGTGAAAATATGGAAAAACAACAAGCAATTGAATTATTTGAAAAAGCACAAAATCGACAAGTTACGGGAATACGATTAGAACGACAAGATAAACCGCTCAATCATGTAAACCCAGACACTAAACATAAAGGTGATTGGTATAATTTGGATATGATTGGGACCCATGATAATGGAGACTTCCATCATTTACAATTATCAATCACAATAGAAAATGATAAATTTGTAGCCTATAGACATACATCATACTTCGATAGAAATCAGTACAAAGCACCAGATAATGAACGCGTGGAATATGAAAACAGTTTCGATTTACATGATGACACTGTACGATTTCTCGAATCTCATCTGACACAAAATGGGATGAATCAAATCGCAGATTATGATATACAACTACCAGAACTCAGTGTTAAACCTGCAATTGATTTGACATCATTAACATCACAAGAGCCAAGTGAATTAAACATAGAATTTCAACCATCATTGACACCACTACCATTTGTACCAAGAGATGAAAAATTGGAAAAAAATGGCCCAGCATGGTTAAATCTACAAGCGTCAACAATTCTATCAGACTATGATAGTGTCATGTATAGTTTAACAAAAATCAGGTGATAAATATCAATTATATGAACGAATATTTGATTACAAACCTGAACCCAAAAAAACGATATCACACTCCATCAGTTTGATACAATTGACGACGTCTATCAACATGTACAAGCAACACTCGAAAATCACATCGACCCATCAAGGTTGTCAAATTTTGTTAGAAATAATGACGAATTGACACTCAACGATGTTGATGAGCTGGTAGAATTATCAGCTGCAAAATCATTCACATTAAACTAAGAGCCAAATGGCTCTTAGTTTTTTCATTTAAGAAAGGTAAACGTCAAAAAAATAAATGAAAACAATAGATACAATTCTCAAAGATTTATATGTTGTCCATGGGTTAGATGTAAACAACTACAAGCTAAAGATTCGAAATAACGATACCGAAACAACTCTTATGAAATATGACACACTAAAACAATATCGCAAAGCGAATATTATCAATAATTTACTAATCTCACGAATTGAATTTGAACCACAACACCGAACATATATCTTGGTTGGTATGTCAACATATCAAATTCACAAATAAAAGAAACAAATGTTTCTTTTTTTTTACGCAAAGACATACGTCTTTGCTTCACAAATGGGACTCTGTCCCAAACCCTGAATCTATTACGAAAATTCATAAAGAAATGAGGTGACCCATATGAGCAAAAACAAAGAGTTGATGATTGCCCTTAAAATTGCTACCATGGCCCACGAAAATGTGGTACGTCGTAACGGGGACCCTTATATCTTCCATCCATTGCGGGTGGCCAATAACACAACATATATCAAGACTAAAAATCAAAAAATTGCTGCAATTTTGCATGATGTGGTTGAGGATACACCATTTACACCGCAATTCCTTTTTAGAAAAAAAGGTATTAGCACGGAAGTAATCGATATCCTACAATATTTGACACATGATAAGAAAACTGTATCATATCAAGACTATATTGCTAATATCTGCAACAACGTCGATGCCATGTTAGTCAAGTTATCAGATTTACATGATAATCTTGACCAAGGTACATTGTCTGTCATCACTGAGAAAGACCGTGAACGATTTGTTGTGTATAATGAAGCAAAATTAAAAATTATGACGGTCCTTGCTTGTGACCACCAGGATATATTTAAAGACATCCTAAACTCATAAGGTCATTTGTCTACACAAATGACCTTTAATGGGGTTTCACCCCAAACCCCACTCTTTTTTCGAAACAATGAGATGTTGAATAAGGCGTTGGACTCTCGCGCCATTGGAGTAAAAGTTACCTCCCCTTTCTAAAAATGTTCCAACGCCTCATTCAGCATCTTGTATAAGTAAAATGAAAGGATAACTCATGCTTATTACAAACCCTGAAAAAAAATATGCTATTTTTGTTCTCGGTGCAGGTGGTACCGGTTCATGGCTATGTTCGTTTCTTGACAAAATGAGCCTCCATAATGACGTAATTGTCATGGATGGTGACGTAGTTGAAGCAAAGAACGTACTTCGTCAAAATTTCAAACGTCAAGATGTTACACAACAAAAAGCAGAAGTTGTTGCCAAAAACAACATGATGAGCTATGTTCATGGCTATATCACGGACACTAGCATCTTCCATCAATTACTAACAGAATTTCCTGAAGGGACAATTCCAATGCTTATCGGATGTCTTGACAATAATGCATCTCGTAAGATTGCTCATGACTTTGTTCAAGAAGTCCCAGAAATTGTATGGATTGATGGTGGTAACGCAGAACGTCACGGTCAAGCTTACGTTTGTGTCAAACAATGTGGTGAAATTGTCGAAGGATTTGAATCTCCAATTGACATTGAACCAGCATTTCAGAACTTCGAGGGCGACGAACGTCGTCCCGACCAGATATCCTGCGCCGAGCATTCGGAATCGGCGCCACAGAACGTCACGGCTAATGTGACGTCAGCGAACTTATTGTTCAATATTATTGCTATTTTCCTTAATGGTGGGGCTTTAATGTCCAACAAATATGTATTTGATACACGTATGCTTAGTGTATCTGGCGTGTAAAATAGCAAACCAAAGAACTATATTTATAAACGGTCAAGGAAAAGACGATAAAACCCGGGGGACTGACGCTCCTTCGTTATAGCACAAGAGAAAACGATAGCTTCTCACTAGAGAAACCATCTTCTTGTGAAACTTCCAAAGCTCAGACACATACCGAGATTGGGTCTTTACCCAAAGCAGGTCATTGTCTATTAGACAGTCGTTTTTAACTCACATAGTTAAAGACGAGAACTGGGCGCATTTACAACAGTAAATGGGAATCCTGGTACTTTAGTCCCGGGAGAGCGTCAATGGAAGTGAATCAGTGTAAGAGGCTGACCACCTCCCAAGGACCTTTAGCTCAGTTGGTTAGAGCTCTCGGCTCATAACCGAGTGGTCGCTGGTTCGAGTCCAGCAAGGTCCATAAAACAAGGAGTGACGTAGCCGAAAAAGTAAAAGGGCGGCCAAAGGAGCCTGATAGTTCTACATAAGTAGAGCCCGCGTCATAAGGAACCTCATGTTTTGCATACGCAAAACACTACACAATGGGGCCAAGCCCCAAACCCCAAATTTATTTTGAAACAATTGACCCCTATGTCATTAAACTGGAAAAAAAACATTTTTAAGAAAGGGCATGAACAAAACGTTCATGCAAGGTAAACCCTCATGACATTTGAAGGTATCAAACGCATTAATATCATTGGCTCTCCAGAACTTCCAGTTCCAGCGGGGATGACAGTGGAATCTGTAGCTGCAGCTATGAAAATCGATTTGTCTACTTATGACAAACGTGTAGAAGGTGACACACTTGTGTTGTCTGCAGCAGCTGGTTCTAAAGGTATTGTAGACGTCCGTCTCGTAGACGGTAAAGTATTGCCACGCGGTGGTAAATCTTTCCCAACTGATGCTGACATCGACCACATTGCAATTCTTTTCCCTGAAGACAACCTTTTCGAAACACTTGAAAGTGTTGAAAAACTCCAAGAGTACGCTCAAGCATTGGCTGAACGTGGTGAAGAACTCATCGAAAAGTTGGTTGCTGAACAACAAACTGAACGTGCAGCACAAATTGCACAAACTATCACTGATGTGAAAGCAGTTGTTGGTCAAGTAGCACCATATGCACTCAAAGTTGAAAACCCAGTAAGCGGCAACATCGCAGCAGCTCTTGAAGGTACTCGTGACCAATTGAGCGGTCTTTTGGCTATTGCTGAAGAATTTGAAGTTGCAGCTCGTAAACAAGCTGATGAAGATGCAGAACATGAACGTCTCCTTGAGATTGTTCGTGCTGAAGCATCTGAAGCTGAAGAAGCATAAGACCCAAGCAACCCTTTCGGGTTGCTTTTTTTTTGGCGCTGATGGCGGAACTGGCAGACGCTCAGGACTTAAAATCCTGTGTCCACATGGACGTCCGGGTTCGACTCCCGGTCGGCGCATTAATTTTAGAAAAGAGGTGGTGGAAATGGAGGTTTTATCTCATGAAAATCAATCAACAAGTGAGACTCTATCCTAACAAAACAATGAAAGCTGTTTTAGACTCCTTGTGTGATTACCGTCGTTATTGTTGGAATAAAGCAATCGCATGTTGGAATGACCAATATGAAGAGCGTTTAATCGGAATTCCAGAATCCATTCTTGATAAACTCAGAAGTAAGACTGAACCCTTAACATCAGAAGAAAAAGAATTGGTGAATCAATATCCAATTCCTTCTCAGTACAGCGTTCGCAATGAACTGGTCGCACAAAAAGAAGATTGGCAAACTACCTTTTCTTCTAGAGTGTTGCAACAAGCTGTCAAAGATGTAGCAACCGCATGGGAGTTATACTTCAAAAATCAAGACACAACGGGAAAACCGACATTTAAAACGCGGAAAGCCCCTAAGCAGGGTTTTAAAACCGATACGGCTCGTATTCATAATGGTCAGTTACTACTTGATAAACCCCACGGATATAAAGGACAATGGACAACCATCAAATTTAAAGGATTGACCATTCCTGATGGAAAACTCACCCTATGTTCTGTGACCCGTGCAAACGGTCGATATACCGCTACTTTTACAATTGAGGTTGAGCCAACACCTTTACCGCGAACAGGTCTAAAAACCGCAGTAGACGCCAATGTCGACCATTTTGACACAACGGAAGGTCAAACGACTGTAAAACCCGAGACATTAAACCCTCTTTATGCTCGTGTTCATCATTATCAACGAATTCTTGCTCGTAAACGACATAGAAATCCAAGGGCCATTCACTCAAAAGGTTATCAAGCAACAAGAACCAAGTTGCAAAAAACATATGAGAGGATTGCAAACATTCAAAAGGATTTATTGCATAAATTCACAACAGACCTTTATCAACGGTTTGACACGGTTGTCATTGAAGATTTAGATGTGAAGAAAATGCAAATGTCAAAACGTGCTAAGAATCTCCATCGGTCTCTCTTTGGTCAATTCCGTCAGATAATGGAATACAAATCTGAGAAGTTTGGAAAAACGTTAATCATTGCGGATAGATACTATCCATCCACTCAACGTTGTTCGTCTTGTGGATTTGTCAAAAGAGGAGACGATAAGATTACCCTCGGTGGAAATCAAAAACACGGAACTCACCACCACGAATACATTTGTTATCGGTGTGGATATCAAGACGACCGTGACCACAATGCTGTGTTAAATCTATTATCACTAGCACAATAAAATGAAAGGATTGAGGTTGGCTCGACCTCTGAGGATTAAATCCTCTTGATGCGTTCAGAGATTGCCACTGTCGTTACCTACGCTACGTATGTAATGGGAATGCAATTGTTAACGGACGTGAGAAAAACCAATGGTTGAAATCTAACACTAACAATTATTGTTAAGGTTTTTCAGAGCAGGTATCTAAATGAGTAAATACACACAATTACCAGGCACAACAGCTACCACAGGTTACCGTGCCGCATTGAACCAAACAACAAAAATGGACAAGAACTTTGATTTCTCATCATTTCTTGCTAAAAAATTTGTAATGAGTGACACACCACAAGTGTCAGAAACAAACCGAATCGATGACCCAGAATTCAAACAAGGATTCCTAAAGACTGTCATTATGGCAGGTAATGGGATTTTCGAAGTAGTGCGTTCCAAATATGGCTTCTCAGTAAAAAATCAAAGTGCTGACTATCCAGGGCTTGGTGACATCTATGACTCACTTGCATCAGGATGTTTCGTAACAGAAAACCCAGCACCTAAGCTCCCACGTAAAGCAGTTGAAACTGTTATCGAATGGTATAAACGTATTACAGCGAAGAACGGTGAAGAAGCCCAAGTCGTATTTTACTGGAATCAGTACAAAAATGAAACAGTGAAAGATGACGATGGTGTCGAACATGTCATCAAAGACATCCCAGGTGTACACTTCTGGACAGAAGACTTGTTCTCTTATACACCAAAACAATACAACAGTGGTGCTTTAACTGAAGTAGCTGATGAAGACGAATGGTACGATGTATTCAACCGAAACTTTGGTATGTATGTCGAAACCCACTCACACAACTCTATGGATGCATTTGCGTCTGGAACTGACGAAGAAACTCTACAAATGATGGGTTCCAGCTTGTCTTTGGCCGTTTGAACACACAAACGCCTGTCATGTATTCATGGATGACTATGAACCGTGTTATGCGTCTTGGTATGAAAGAAGATGAACTTGCCAAAATCATGGAAGTTAACCCTTCAAGCCGATATGACCAAGCACTTGAGAAGGTTATCTACAACACAGAAGAGTTGGACTTTGACGAAAGCCTATTCGCAGAATGGGATAAACAAGTTGTAAAGCGTCCAGCACCAAAGTACACAACATTTGGCGGCGCAACAAGCTACTATGGTTACGACTATTCTCGTGGTACAACGGGTACAGCCGGAAAAACAACGACAACCGCTTACGGTAGTTACAATTACGTAGCCTTCAATGACGAACAACTTGAAAATGCATTGGAAACAGAATTTGACAATGCAATTGGGGCATCCATCGTGCATCAATGTCTTCGTGCTCAAAAAGAAAAGATTGACTATGATGATGTTGTAAACATGATGAAGAAAGCCTTTGTCGCTGGTTACTACACTAAGAAAGACGGACCATACACTGTGACCAACAACACATATGAACGTTTTGCGGTAGCCGTTGATGAAAACGTGTCAGATATTCTTGAACAATTTTATGATGTGACAGACTAAAGACTGAAAAGTCTATGGGATATAGCCAAGAGGTAAGGCAGAGTCACTGACTCGAGCGTCGGTTCGAATCCGGCTATCCCTTTTCACACGAACGTGTGATTCGCTCCGTACGTCAAAGAAAAGACATTAAAACACGGCGTGCAATTTGGACACGAACGTAAGGGGTGCGTTAACCACAGGGATTACCCGGGTTGCATCCTAAGATACTAAAATAGTGTTCTCTACTCACAGAAGCAATGTTACATAAATGGACTGTTCATCGTAAGTAACTTGTGAGGGACAACTACTATTTGAGATATCAACAATGTCGATATTTGACATTGTTCCGAAAGGTGGTCAGCAACAAGACCTGTGCACACGCACTTCAAAAAAAAACCGTAAAGACGTCGCGTGTTGAGCGTACCTCTCACAAACTTCGAACAGCTAGCCAAGGTAGCAAAGTTCGAAATGTCATAATTGGGCGGGTTATGATAATTGATACCTCACATCGAGACCCAATATGGACAACATGGGTCTTGATTTTTTTTTTCTGATTTTAGGAAGGAATTTATGCAATATATTGATTTTAGCGAGGATATGCTCTACCCAAGCGAAGAAAACCTCATTGGGTTACCAAACGGATTCCGACTTAGTGATTATGATAGTGACGCATTAAATTTCACACATGGGCATCTACCAACAATGTTTGGCGAGTTAGGTGAGATTGATGTCACTGAACGATTTTTATCGTTACTAGCCGTTGACAACACCAACCACATTTTTGAACGTGTCTATATACACGAATCACAAATGGGACCTATTTTGGTTTGGCATCGTACACGCGAATCCGATGGCCTGAGACGTTCAATGTGTCTAGGTTGTGAATCTATCGAATTTGCAATGAATATGACGGTAGATAAATTAGTAACCATGGGATACGAATATGACGAAAAACAAGCCCAATGGTATAAATAGACGAGGATAACATGACAACATTAAAAAGATTTTTAAACGAGACTACGAGGCCGCATTAATGGCCTACGAGTTTAACAAAAAAACAAAGATACAGAAAACATTCTGGTTTTATACTAAAGACAATATCATTGTTGAAGTTACATGGTCATGTAAGTATCAAGTGTACACACTAAAAACGAAACTTCCAAACAATGTTCAATATACAACACAAATCACACCTAATAGTGATGCTAAAGTATTAACACGTTTATTCAGCACATTCTAACAACCTTTGTATACACAAAGGTTAAAAATGGGGCACCGCCCCAAACCCCATAATCTTTTTGAAACAGACAGAAAGGACAAAACAATGTTCGATAAATTAATCGCAGTAGTTGATTTGACAAAACCCGTCAATATGACACCACTACCAGAAAAACCAAAACCAAAAATTGAAAGCCAAGCCCACAAAGAATGGGTGAAACGTAAAAACGATTTCAAAAACCATTTTAACAATGGACAAGAACCAACAGGCGACATGATTACCATCATGGTTGCAAGTATCGGTGAAGAACCACCATTCGAATAAAAGGGAGGTATAAAATGAGTATTTTTAATCGAAATGTAAAACGTGAACGACCATTACCAAATGTCATCAACCGTAAACCACAAGATTCAACATCTGTACCTCTTGTTGTAGGACTTTACACACCAACAATCATTACAGAAAATTATGATTATGTACAATTGTATTACCATGGTGGTGGAGTATATACAGCCGTTACATTTGTATTGGATTATAAGAATGGATTGCGCATCACACATGGGCCAGTACTAGAAGATTTGCTAGAACATCACCCATACACAAACTCTACAAATCACTTGAAGTTTTCACAAACCCATTTGATGGGTCAAATGTCTGCACAAACCTACGTATCAAATCAATTGGTACATTTGTGACAAACGATGACAGTGCCATCAAGCAATTCCTTGTCGAAAACGGGAAAATCAGCATTACAATTAATAAGAAACCAATCCAGTTAATTGATGCACGACACTCTACAGATGAGCACGAATGTGGTACATGGTATTCACCAACAAATACGTTTGTCGAATATCGAACTGAACCAAATGGTGATTTTGTAGAAACAACAATTAACACATGGCATCAAGCAAGTGATGGCAATGTTGTTTTTGAAAAAGAACGAATGGTTGAAAAACTAATCAATGTTCACTTACCAAATTTACAAAAACAATTATTTATTGAAGTACTAGAACAATGTATGGAATAGGGAGGTCAAAATGACAGAAAAAGAACTACTCGTACAGTTGACAACAACACAATTACGAGAAATTGTTGAATACCCAAAAGCGTCCTACAATGATTTGCTAATCGGTTTCGACCAACTTTTGAAAACACCAAAAGAAATTAACGAGTTGAACGACAAACTCATTGCCTTTCTCGTTGAAAAAAGTAACCTTTCTACATTATTGGATAAGACTATTACTGGACAACATGAAAAATTCAAAGCACCATCATTCATCCATCAGATTCAATTGTATGATTCTAAACGATTGCAAGAATCGTACAAACCCGATGGTAGCTTGGTACCACCAAACCGTACTCGCAAATTCAATGGTGAATTTATTATGGATGTACCAGCTTATTATGAACAACGTCTAAACGACTTGTTACCTGAGTTAGTGGAGTCATATCCATTGCAATTCGCAACAGAATTGTACAATGAAACAAAATCAGAAGAAGTACGACAACATGTTCGTGATTTCATTGAACAAGAATATATCGAACCGCTTAAAGAAACATTACCAGGGATTGAAGTGACTTATGATATCTCTAAGAATGCATTAGCTGGTGTCGTATTCAAGTTGGATTTGACAAAGGTTAAGGATATTGCCGCACGCGCATCTATTGCAACGGGTCAATTCAACCGATACAAAATTGAAGTTGTTTAGAAAGGATAGTACATGCTAAATGAATTAAAGACGTTCAAACCGTCTACTGTAACATCAAACTTTGAACATGTTGTTCAAGAAATCGGTGTTCCTGAATTAACAAGTGTATTTTCACAAAAATTGGTATTGCTACCTTTATCTGAAGTATCTCCACTTTACGGAGCAGAAGATTTCCCAGAGCAATATGAGCCAGTGTTTGTGGATGAAACTGCAAAAAAAGTGACACATTATTGCCTCAAAACAGGGAACAGTGATGAATCTATTTCACTCACACCATACTTCTTGGAATACCTAGAAACAGGCAAGGTAACAGAACGCTTAGATGAATACACAGATAACGTTCACATGATTCCGTTACCAATTTACCCAGTCGTTAGCTACCTGGGGCAATATGTTCCATGTGTAGCACTGAAAGACGGAACACGCGCACTTATTAATGGAGATAATATCATTAAGGGTGTCAAATTACAATAAGAGAGGGGAATAAAATGTTCTATGCAAATGAAATGGTAAGATTACCAGATTCCCCTCGTCATCAAAATGCTGAATGTTGGTTGGGCGGAAAAAGTATCCGCACCGCCAACAAAACAGTTCAACAATCAAGTGTATCAGGACTCGAATGTCCCACAATTGATTTACTAAAACTAAATGATTCAATCCATAATGGAGTATTGCATCTCGAAAAACCAAGAACCGACCGAATTATCATGACTTACAAACATGGTGCAGGAATTTATACTCAATATGGAAATCAAAGTGGTAAAATTGACATCCCACTGCCGGATATTTATCTGGTTATCGATTTGTTCATTCGTAGCCGTGACAACGGATATCAAACACGTACGAATGACATCTATATCGGGTCTGAATATTTATCCTTAATTCCGCTAACCAATCTTTTCACAGAACGATGTCACCCTCAAGGTAGAGTAACACATTCCAATGGAAAAGAAATCCATTACACACGAATGTGTCATCATAATGTTCTCGATAGTATGGTTGGTACCAAAAATACAGCACTTGACATTATTAACAATGTGATTATTAATATACCCGCATTATTATTCACACATGGTAATAATGACATCGATTTGATGGATTCATACTATGAATGTCGTTACAATGCAGAAGACATCACGGCAAATGTTTTTGAACACTATTTGGATTATGTAGAATATACACAATATTGGTATCTTCTACAGTATCTAATGCAATACAATGATAATGCCGAAGACTTATATGAAATTGAGTAAAGAGCACATCAGTGATTACATTAGAAGTTTGAATAAATCCATTGAAACAATCTGTAAAGAGTTTCAATCGGCATCAAATGACGAAGCATTCCCTGTAAACTATAGTGATGACTATGACGACGATGATGACTATGATGACGATGATTATGACGAAGATGATGATTGGTGAGAGAGTTAATTCTCTCTCATTTTTTTTGCTTTATTTTTTTTCTTTTAAAACATACGTTTTAAAAGACCAAACGGGACACAGTCCCGAACCCTACAATATCATTGAAAACTTACAATTTACAATTTCACAACATGGAGGAAAAAGCATGTTATACAAACAATTAAAAGAAATGATTAACACAGAAAATAAAATTTATGAAGGTTATAATGACCAAATCAATAATGCTCAAAATGAAGAAGAAGTATCAGAATTGCGTCATGAGAAATATGTATTCATCAAAGAATATGCTCAAAAGCTCTACGACTTTCTCTGGGCAAATATTGAACAATTAACCGCAAAAGACTGTACTGCATTTGATATGGTACCATATCGAGTATGGTCAAGCTTGAGTGAAAAATACACAATCATCATTGACCAAATAAAAAACGCACGATAAAAGAGGTGAATATATGTTCTATCAAAATTCAATGCTACATGTTCCCGACTCACCACGTCAACAAAATGCTGAAACATGGCTGGCGGGAAAAACAATTCGAACAAAAAATAAGCAAATTGAGATTACACAAGATTTCACATCATTTGATTTGACTAAATTAGAGCCTCAAATTGCTCATGGGTTCATTAAAGTTAAACACGAACCACATTATAATCGATTAACATTCCTTTTCAAACATGGAAAAGGTATTTATAAACAATTCGGTTTCCGTAAAGGACATGTCGAAGTCCCATTACCTGATATTTACTTAGTTGGGTATATGCGATATGAACGTACATCACGAGGTTATCGTATTTGGGCAGAAGATGTTCGTATCGGTTCTGTCCATGTCGACAATCTACCGCTAAGTAATGTATTCATCCGTGATAATGATTTTACTGATTTCGGTATCAAATATACAGATAACGAACGCATTTATTACACAGAAATGTGTCATGGTGGTGTTTTGGATGAAATGATGTCCAACCATAAGACTATCACAGAATCATTGAATGCATTGTCAGCCGGTATCACAAGTTACCTAATGTCACATGGTAACTACGACCTACGATTACCAAGAACAACACACCACAGTCGCTATTCAGCAGATAGCATTGGTGATATTCTACGACACAAAAAGTGGTGACGACACCAATTCATATAAACAATATTGGGTTTATATGAATCTGTTATCACAAAAAAATATGATATTGATGAGTTATATAACCACTTGAGTAAATTGAATACTCGCGATGAAGTGTGGGATTTATTAGAATTAGAACCCGACCAATATCGTTCATATCTAAAAGCAACTAAAGTCTACAACTAATTGACCAAGTCACTACTGACTTGGTCTTTGAATGGGGTTTCACCCCAAACCCCATTTATCATTTGAAAATTCATCACAGGAGGTATCAAGATGATTTCATTTAACGAGTCACAATATGACAAACAACACCGCTCACACCGCAACAAACCAGCGGAATGGAAAGAACTTAACACACTGTATCGTAGCCAAGGTATGACAAAACACCGTTCAACACGTTTGGCGAACGAGGCGGAAGACCACGGAAAAGTCTACATCAAAGCCCTCATCTGGGGACTTAAAACATTCGGAGACGCATCACCAATTCATGCTACCGAAATTGAAACGGAGGATGCAAACAAAGTGTTTAAACGTGTCGCACACGTTGCCTACACTAACGGCGCACCAACGAAAGGGTAGTCACCATGGTCAAAAATGTTTTGGTCAATGCGAGTCTGTCAGTCTTGTCAGTACTCGCAAAATTGACACCCTATTATGGTATAATGATTGGAGCAATTATTATAGCCCTATTAGCATTTAACTTCAAAAATATCAAACGATATATCCACAAACGAAAGGGGGAAATGTATGCCAACATTGTACGAATGGATTAACATTGCATTATTTGCATTTACAATGTGGTGGGCAACTCGACCAAATGAAGGCCCAACTGCATTAATTTACATCGGTTTGTTATTCTTAACAATCGGAATGTATGTCATGGGATTTGTCCTTGGTAAGAACAACGATTGGTTAAAACGTGATTTGGCTAAGAAAGCTGAACGTGAAAGGCGTGGAAAAAAGAAAGAAATCACATTAAAAGAACGTAATTAACAAAGGTTGAGAAATCAACCTTTGTTTTTTTGAGGTGAAAATGACAGATATCAATCTAACAGAACATCACGAACTCATTACACCCATGCAATTCCTGATGGATATGGGTCAAACAGGATACGATACATTTCGATTGCTCGAACCAGAACTACCCGAGGCGACAATCAATGCCCGAACTATGTCATCATCCATCATCATTGATGATAACAATCAGATTCACTTTGTGGAAATCATGCCAATGTTTGGCGTATTCGATATCCATGGAACATTTGAGGGTGATATTGACAAATTTATTAATCAGTTGAATTCAGCAGTAGACAAAATTGAGACATTTCTCAATGTAAACAATGGACAATCTACCGAACCAAAAGACCTTGAAATTAGTAATCAAGTTCAATCCGCAATAGACACATTGCTCAGCAATGACACGGACGAAAAAAAGTTTTTGACACAATAAAAGCACCCAATGTAGGTGCTTTTTTTCTTTTTCGGGTTTTTGATTCTAACCACCAAATCCACCTTCGACGTTATCGAATTCAGGAATAAAATCGATAAAAGGTACGACCTTTGTATGTTTTTCTTACCAAGACCGCCACCAACCATACGCTCTTTTACCTTGTTTAGTGACACCCTTAAAGGCTATTTTCTTCCCAGCAAGAAGTGTATCAATTTCTTCTTGTGTATACTTATGTTGCATGAAATTATCACGGAAAGAAATTTCTTTCCCTTGAAATTCTCCATAAATATAACCTTCACGTTTAGGGAAATGAGGTTTGAACCCAACAAATGGATTACCATTATATTCTTGGTCTTCTAGTTTGCCCGTCAATGTGCCTTTTGATGTTTCAATAGAAATGGTTTCACCATCTAATAGCTTCTGAACTTCTACAGTATTAAACTGATAATCACCATAGGATTTCTTAAAGCTAATTTGACGTCCATTCCATACTCCATCCACATATCCTTCACGAATAAATTCTCCATTGAAACCGACATAAGGGCGACCTTGATATTCCATATTATCAAGCTGTCCAGCAACTTTCATACGACCGTTTTTTTGGTGTCAATTTCAATCGTGATATTCTCACCGGCTAATAGTTTATCAACTTCTTCATCTGTAAAACGATGAGAACCATATTGACGGTTAAATACGACCTCAGTGCCACGCCACAAACCTGTCGCCGCTTCACGCTTAGCTCGTTTTGGAAGATTAAGTTCATCCAAATTATAGTTCTTATTACGAAGAACCTGAATATCGCGTTCAATAGCTTCAGAGAATTTAGCTATAGCTTGAGCAGGAGTAAATACACCTTTTTTAACAGCCAAGATACATTCTTGCATGAACTTGGTACCCTCAATAGAACCAATGAGTGTACCCTCAGCCGCAATATATCCGATTTGACCAATAACAGAAAGTGATAACACTTTACCATCACGTAATGGATGACGTTCGGTTGCACCTGTCAGTTCACCTACTGTACGAGATTGAGTTGATTGAGTACCAACACCCTCTTTTTTGAGTTGACCGAGGAGCCACGCTGATGTAGGGTTAGCAGGTTTAACACTCTTCACCTCATGAGGATAAAGTTCAGCCATATTTGATAGGTTTGGTAAAGAGGTAACTTGTGTATCATCTGGCTCAGCATCTGGGTCAATAACACCTTGTTTAGTAATGACCTTTAACGAACCTTTAAATATAGGAGTAACATCAACTGTCTCATATTCATGTCGTACCCATTCTGTATCCTCAAGGAACATCAATAAGAATCTCTCAGTTACTGTTTTATATAGCAAACCTGCACCTTTACCAAATTGTGCATCTAAATCTGCCAAACTTTTTGGAACAGCACCAGGGCGAAGAGCCCCGTGTCCACCTGAGTCTTTAACGTGGGTATCCATACGAGGTTGACGATGACTAAAGGCTGCCGCCGGCAATTCTAACAGTTTGATATAATTATCAACCAAAGGAAGAATTTCTGAAAATTGTTCAGTAGTAATGTGATTCTCTTCCGTACGCGGATAACTTAAATAGTTTAGTCCTGAACCATCACCATTTTCATAAAGTTTTTGTGCCAATTCCAATGTACGTTTGATTGGAATACCTTGTTTAGATAAAATAGCTGATAAGCTAGTCAAATCCAACGGTTTAGGCGGTTTAGTAGTACCGGGCACTTCACGGACCTTTTTAACCTTGGCTTGTGCCGGTAATCCACGGGCTTCCCATTCTTCTTTGGTTGCAAACTTAGGTAGAGATTCATCATCACTAGTTAATGTAAGATTCTCCAGTTTATAACGACTTTCCCAAACAGAACTTGGTTTGTAATTCTTAATTGCTTTTTCTTGGTCACCTACTAACTTGATGATAACAGACTGTAAACGACCAAATGGTACAACCCCGGGTAATTGGTAGCCTTCATCTTGAATACCCATAGTCGCAACACGAGTGTACTGCTGAGTTAAGAAGTCACAACATTGACGTGTAAACCCAACCATGTATTCGGGGTCTTTATTGGTAACTTCCTTTTTGTTTTTCAAAGCCTTGATAACATCTTTAGGCATTTCTGATACATGGTATTCACGATAACGTTTACCAGTATAATTAAGACTATCCAAGACCTCTTGAACCAACAGGTCACCCTCACCCCAAACATCAATATCGCTTGCGATTACAGGAATATAACCAGCATTCAAAAATGTTTGAATAGTGGAATAAGATTGTTTGTATCCATCAAAATCACCGCTACCAGACTTCAACGCTTTGGAATAAAAGTCAAAGTATTCAGGATTCCATGGTATACCAGCAACATCTTTAAAATCACCAACAATCGATTTATAATCTTTTTTAGCCACTTGAGCTGGTGTACCCAACTCCATAATATGACCATACAAATTACAAATCGCATACGTGTCACCTTCAAACGTACCTTGGCGTCCACCAAGGGCCGCAGCAAAGTTTCTCATAGCAGAAGGTTTCTCACATATAATTAATAACTTCTCCATATTTTAACTTACCTCATTCTTTCAACTAGACTATGTCTATATCTTAATTATATCACAAGATGACGAAAATTTCAACTAGACTATGTCTATATCTTAATTATATCACAAGATGACGAAAATTTCAACTAGACTATGTCTATATCTTAATTATATCACAAGATGACGAAAAAAAGTCACGCGCACCAAAACCAAAAACATGTTGATTAATTATGCAGAAACTAACAAATACATAAATACCACAAACAAGGAAACTGGATAAATTGGATTCAAAATTGGATTTTGTGATAGCGTTTACAAAACGAGGTATATCAAGGGTTTACGAGATTGTGCCTCTAAAATGAAAGATTTTGTAAAAAAAATTTTGTTAAACCTAATTTTTAAAAAAATTTTTTTATTTTATTGACCAAAAAAATTAGCATTTTGTTGAAAAAAATCCAGTAATATCAAGGGTTTGGGTGCATCCAAAATAATCCATTTTGAATCCAAATTTGTCCAATTTTGTCCAAATTTGGTAAATTCTCAAAAAAATATCAAATTGTAAGGGCTTTCATCGACAAATAAACGCATAATGTTTAATTATGAACCAAAACGAATAAACATACGTTTGTATACACAAACGTAAACAAATGGGTTTCACCCAAACCCATAATCTCACGTGAACGGAGGACAATGATGAAACAACTAAGAACATATTCGAATGAAACTAAGCAAATATTACAAAAAAATTCCTGATTTAGCTAAACATATCGTATCAGGTGTTAAACCTGGTGAAAAAAAGTTAGCAACAGTTCGACATTAGCTAGAAGATTTGCTAATGCTATCCAACAAAAATATTTTTGACATATGATGAGGTAGAACATTTGTATAACGAATTATACCCTGATTGTGATATTTTGCCACGAATTATATATGAAGCCATTCAAAAAGGTGAATTACGACATGCATGGGTAAATCACAAAAATCGTTATGTATTGCAAATGTTATGTTTATATGGTTATTACTTAGATGAGTTATACGAAAAACATAAACCGGATTTATTAACTATTCTCATTTTAAAAGGATATAAGTGGGAAACAACCATTCCTGAATACTTGGCACTCAAACGTGGAACATATAACCCCTTAGGGTTTTTTGAAAATACGGTTTTAGTGGCACAAAAAGTAAGACGAATTTACAGACACGGACGACAAGGTTTTGAAATTACAAGAAATCAACACAAACGTAACATCTATGGTTTCTATTTGTCTGAAGATGGTGTAGAATTATCAAACCAATTAATTGAAACACAGGTTAATTTTTGTGAATTTAATAAGCGATTAGCTAAAGAAATCAATATCAAAACTCAGAAAGTGATTAGAGAATGACAATTATACAAGACAAAATTAAAGAACTACGACACGAATTGATGCAAGACGCTAATTTTCAAGAACGAAAAACAACACCTTACCAAACATATCGAGAACATTATTTCCTTTATTACTACCTGTTTGGTGACACAAATATTTACATTGAAACAAAAAGCAGAGCTAGAAGAAATTGTAGCAGGACAAATCAATAGACACGATATCAATTGGGAAGCTTATTTTCATTATTATAAAGAAATTAAAGAAATAATGAACACATTACCATTTGGTAATCCTCGTGACTATAAGGATATGCTACTTGTCATTCAAGTAATGGAAAAATATAGCAAGCAAATACAAGAGCGAAACGATTTCGTTCTCTATTAATATACTGGAGGTAACAATGACTACAAGTATTAGCGAGTTAAGACTACAACTCTTCCAAGATGCACCAGACTTTGCTAAAGCGTTTGATTTAGATGACATTCGTTATAGCAGTATACGAGAAATTATTTCTTTTATTACTACATGGTAGGTAAAGACACAATTGACGATGTGAGAGTGGGTAGCACAATACTATTTGAAAAATTTCAAGAAAAAAAATACAATGTCAATTGGGAACCATATTTAAAGTACTATGATGAGATGAATAAGATTAGACCAAATAATAGTGACTTTAGACAGGTTAAAGACATTATCGAACAATATAGAGACCAACTATATTACCCAGATACCTTTGTATTGTATTAGGGGATGAAATATGGAATTATTAACCTTAGAAGAGTTAAAAGAAGCCATTCAAAACGGCGATATTGATGATTATACGCCATATATTGAGAATGATTATACATATCGTCGATTCCTTTTGAGCCAAGGCATTTGTGTTGATGAAATCTTGAACTACCAAGATTATCCATTATTGCTGGATGTTATCAATCGTGGTGAATATACAGAGTACTACGAAAAGTGGACAAAATCGTTTGTAGCGGTAAGACAAGCGCTATCAGGACGAGGATATTTCCCAGAAATCTTTGTAAAAGACAAAAATCCTGAAGTACGTTTAAATGTTTTGCGTTGTCACCCCGAATATACTCTAGAACTGTTAAAGGACCCTGACCTTGTTACAAAAGTTGAAGACTATTTAGTGAAACAACATCAACCAAACATGGACGCCTTACAGTACTATATAAATATCATTACACCACTACATGACAATTATCAACCAGCAAAACTAAAAGAAATCGCAATGAGTGGAACAAACTCAACTATCTCAACAACAATGACGACGTATCAATTGTTCCTAGCAAACAACCCCGCATGGACTAAAGACTATACAATTCAACAAATCAAAATTGTCTCAAAATACGAAAATCAGTTGAGAAGTGTTAATCTGACACAAGAAGATTTCAAGTCAATTATGGACCCTGAAGATGTTGCAGAGATGATGCAATTACTCATTAAAGGATATTTAAGAACAAAAGATAGGTAGAACCTATCTTAAGGAAAATAGTGACCATCTATTGCTAGTTTAATGGTCTTTTTAGTCAAATCGATGAAATCATCAATGGCAGCATCAACCACCCATTCGTCATAATACTCTTCAGATTCGAGAATGATAGTTCTTTCGCCCATATTTCCCATAGAACCAAAGATATAAGATACTTCACCGTTTGGGTATGTGTTGACCTGAGCGGTAAACAAATAATGGTCTAATTTGATAGAAAAACCACTATTGGTGAAGCTTTTATAGGTCAAAGAAAAGTTGTGATGTTTACAATGCTTACCCAGGTATAGACTAGTAAAAGTTTTGATGAGTTTAGGTTTGATATGACGTTTCATATCGATACGTTTAATTTCCATAATTATCTCCTTATGATTATTGATAACTAAGTTTAACATATTATGGAGCAATGGTAAAGAGAAATCAGTGTATAAAACACTAAGGTATAAGTATCTAGATATTAACAGACAGAACATGCGTAAAACATTGATATGACAGCGTTAACGCGCCATACACGACGAATAAAAAAATAATTTGAGGCGAAATATGACAGAAATGAATGATAACTATAAAGCCAAGGCAATTATCATGGGTGAACAAAGAGAAAACTATGATGAATGGTTCCGGGGCGCATCAAACGCTCTTAAACAAGTATTTGCTGAACATGGATATTATCCAGATGAATTAATCCATGATGACGATATATACGTTGGATTAGCCGTAGTCGAATATAGCCTACAATATTGCGCAAAATATGCAAAGTATCTTCTCAAAAGACGATTAAAACGAGATGATTTTAATTGGGTCCTCAGCCTATGTAGCAATGCTTATAAACTAAAATATGAGGCTATGAGTCATACACCGACGGCTGTCGAAACAACAATGACTCAAAAACAATTGTATGAAATCGGTAGTCCCTTGTGGGCCAAACCTGAACCTCTCTATAGATTGCATGATTTTCTATATCGTATTGACAATGGAGAAATCACAATTGATGAATATTTAAACGAAAAAGATGCATAAGATTTATTGAAAGAAGGATAAAAATGCAATTACTAAACAGTTTATTAAAGTTCGAAGAAAAAAGCAGTTTCTTTTATACTTCAGGTCTTATCGTGGGTATTAGTCTAGGTTTCCATTTTTAGTTTTTATGATTGACATCAGCAACAAAATGTGATATACTAGTGATATACCAGAAATAGGATTAAAGCTCTTAAGAGCGTTTGGGAATCTCGATTCCATATAGAAAAGAAACCAATAAACGTAATCATCTCAAGAGTAGGTATCACAACTGTAAAAAGTTATGAGGTCATACACGTCAAAGAAAAGACGTTAAAACACGGCGTGCAATTTAGACACGAACGTAAGGGGTGCGCTAACCACAGGGATTGCCCGGGTTGTATCCTAAGATACTAAAATAGTGTTCTCTACTCACAGAAGCAATGCTACATAAATGGATTATCCATAGTAGGTAACTTGTGAGGGACAACTGCTATTTGAGGTATCAACAATGTCAAATCTCTACGCTTTAACATTGTTCAAAAAGTACAAGCTCATTTCATAGTTAACGTAATAAAATCAAATAGTCAAATCGTATCACAAGGGATTCTATTTTCAAAGATTATAAACTCAAATATGAAGCCATGTGACATACTTGTGGGCCAAACATGAATATCTCTATAGATTACATGATTATCTATATCGCATTGATAATGACGAAATCACGATTGATGAATATCTGAACGAAAAAGATGCATAATAAAAAGGACCAAATGGTCCTTTTTCTATTCTTCGAGTGAAATTGCCCATTCTTGTGTCTCACGACGTAAGAAAGTCTTCAACGCCTGAACTAATAGTTCATTTTTCACTAATCTAAGTGATAAATCATCCATATCTGTTGAGACCAAACGGAATAAATCAGCAATCGTATTAATATTATGCTCATCTAAGTATCGAATGACATCTAATACCATAATGTCATCAATCTTTTTGGCAAAATGGTTTCGAATACCAATCGTACTATTAGCCTCAGGATAATCAAACAATTTAATACGCTCAACATTCATCCAAGCACGTTCAACCCCTTGTGTTGTAGATGCTGGATACAACATTTGTATCCATTCCTCAGGACAAGTTGATTCACGAACGACACACAGCACACCCATACCCAAGCTAATGCTAAGAAGGGTTCCAATATCAACGATACCTTCCGAAGCATCAATTAGATAATAACGAGGGTTACTTGCACCGAAATTACTTATATCCGCATGCATAACATTATACCAAGCTGATAGTGATTCAAGCTGTAAATCAACAAAACCACTTTGTTCTTTACGACGTTCAATAACAGCATCCCATGAGTTTTCGTCAAGAGAAACATGCACAGGATAATCAGGAACTTCATTATACAAGAAAGCATTTGAAAGCTTACTTCTCGTTGATACAGGCATATCCGATATGGCCGTACGACCGTATCGATAGTTCTTTAATGTAGATTCTGAAATACCAGTTTTGACCGAAATCTTACCTAAATCTACATAATTTAGCAATTGGACGACCGCGTCATCACTTAACAAATAATAGTATCCATATTTGTCACCTCATTTCTTTCTACATTTATTATATCATAAAGAATATCATTTGTAAACTATTTATTGTTTAAATTTACACGAAAGGATAAAACAGCAATGATGACATTAAACGAAGTTAAACAAGCCCTTGCCAACGGTGAAGATGTCGACTGTATGCCATATTATAAGCAGTTACTTAAAAATAGTGAGACATCATATAGTGCGCGCTATATCCATTTTCGCTTTCTGAAATTGGCGTATTACGAAAACTTGACCCTAATGCACCCCTGGAATTGCTAGAAAAGGCCTTCCAACCGAACATCGACAAATGGGAAATGTGTCAAATATCCCAAGACTATAAACTATATAAGTGATTCACACGAATCACGAAAAGGAGAAAACAATGACTCAAAACGAAATACAATATGACACACAAATACAAAACCAAAAAGAAATGATTAAAAACGGAGAACATCAAGAGCTGTACCACGAATGGGCGATGACAGCCAGAACAGATATCCGTGCAGACCTCGCTTACTATGGCTATGAATTAGATACATTAATCCACGACCCAAACGCGGCTATCCGACGACTTGTCATGTATAATCGACCAAACTATATCAAGCAACGATATGAGTATGAAGACCCTGAGGATGTGTATGCAGCTATACAACAACTGAGCAAGTTAGATGTGAAAGTACTCATGTCTCAACTCTCTCATTGGCGAGATATTGATGAAAACATTACGAAAACATTGGAACTGAAACTAAAACTCATGAACTATACCCCAACAGAATTAGAAAAGACAATGAGTCGAGTGCAGTTATATATGGCCGATAGCCCCCTCTGGGCTCATGATTTGAGCATATCTCTCACAAGAAAAGCTTGTGCATTATTATCGGGAAATATCCACATTGAAACTATTTTTGATGCCATTGAACACGACCACGGAAGGGATAAAAATAACACTTGCGTGGAATAGAAAAATGCACACTCAATATTTTAGAAGTGCTTTAAACAGACTAAATATCAATTTTTGAAAGAAGACAAGATATCAGTGATTCGCAAGAATCACTAGAAGGAGGCTGAATATGATTGATAAATTATTATTAAAAACAAGGATATACTCCATTCAAGAACAAATTTTAGGTAAATACCCTGAACTAAAATATGATTGCCCGGTATCAAAATACAATATTAGTCAATTATATTCATTAATTGATAAATCGAAAAACTATCATGAATTATCAGAAAAGGATAAAAATCTGTTTCAGAATATGGGTCGTATTATTGACAAATATGACCAAAAGGATACAGAATTGACAACAAACGTAGAAGAAACGATTCAAACCATCAATTTGTTAGCTGAAACCAGAGAAACCGTTATCACACAAACAAGGACTTCGTGGCGTGCCAAACTACCAAGTACATGCAGACGAAAACCACAACATCGTAGAACTTCTTGTATCATCTGGCGTGGTTAACTCAAAACGCCAAGCCCGAGAAGACGTTCAAAACGGTGCCATCTACATCAACGGCGACCGTATCCAAGACCTTGACTATGTCTTGAGTGACGCAGATAAGTTAGAGAACGAACTCACTGTTATCCGCCGTGGTAAGAAAAAAAACTTCGTACTTACATATTAAAAGGGATTACAACGTGGCATTTAGCCCCAGTCCCTGTTTATGATAAACCATGGTCAATAACCCGCAAAGTCTGTTTTCTTTAAAACGCATACGCGTTTTCTAACCAATGGGGTTTCACCCCAAACCCCAATCTATATTTGAAATAAAACGAAATGAGGACGAGTTATGTCACAAATTAATGATGAATTAGAAATCTTGAAAAATGGTCATTATGACAATGCACGACAATTTGTTGAACACCTTGTCAACATTTTGACACGCCAATCAGCCGCTATCGGAGCTAACAACACAATTCCTTCACAACCTGACGACCATTTCTGGGGATATGTAGTCAACTATGTAGCAAAAGAAGTTGATTTGGAATTGGACGCAATGTACGCTGTTACATATCGCAAAAACCAATTGACACTCTTGTTTAACCCAAAATACATCAGCAAGAATTACGATGTTATCACAATGCTTGAAGGATTGAGACACGAAGGTTACCATCTTTGTTTAACCACTTGGAAGTGCACAAAAATTTGGATAATCGCCTATCAAACCTTGCTGGAGATTGCGAAATCAACCAAAAACTAAAGAACCCTGCAGACAATTGGATTAGTCTTCCATATATTGAAATGCTTGCAGAACAAAAGCTACCAGCTCATGCAGGTTCAATCACCTATTATGAGGCGCTATCAAACTCAGATAATCCACAACTGAAAGAATTGTTGGAGCAAATGAGCCACTGTCAACCAGGTGCAGGTGACGGTCAACCAGGTGCAGGCAATGGTCAAGTTAACCCTCACCAATGTTCAAGCAAACACTGGGGTGATGCTCAAGTTGGAACAAATGACAACTATATCCCAGCTAATGTGACAGTTGAAGCTGTTATGAAGCAAGCTTTGAACGAAGCAAAACAACGCGGAACAGTCTCTGCGGGTATCGAAGAAGCTGTTGCCAACATCAACAAGCCTGCACAAGTTTCTTGGCAACAAGAAATTCGCAAGAAAATGGGACGCCAGGTTACTGGTCGCCGTCCATCACCTAACCGCTTGTATCGTCGTGACCCTTATGCTCTTCATAAGAAAGGTCAATTGAGTGACGCAGTAATGCCTATTGTCTTTGCATTCGACGTATCAGGGTCTGTCAGTCGTGAAGAAATGGAAATTTTCTTCAATGAAATCGTACAGATGGTCAAAAAGACACATCACCCTGTTACTCAAATCCAATTTGATAGTGATGTAGTGTTTACTCAAACTATCGATGGTACTACTGCTAAGAAATTGGAAATTGGACGTATGGGATGTGGTGGTACAACATTCCAATCAGTCTTCGACTATATGTCTGATAACAAGTTTCCTCGCGAAACACAAGTTTTCATCTTCACAGATGGTGGTGGTGAGTCAACTATCAACACACGTGGATACAATGATTACACATGGTTACTTACTGATAATAATCCGCTATCAGTACGTGACAACCGTAAGAAAATTATCAATATCAAAATCGAATTAAGAGATGTCTTAGGACATCTCTTTTAGGAGGTCAATTTGCCAACGTATAGTGTATCACCCCACTTGACAAAGTTACATCGTCAACACGCACAACAGATGACTATAGCAACTTTTAGACAGATGTATGAGGATATTAAAGACAAAACAAATCCCGATAAAAGTGAGTTACTAAAGTTACTCGACCAATACAATATAGCTCACCCAAAATATGGAGAAATCTACGAACAAGCCATCAAACTGAAACTACAAGCACGATGGATAGAAGATGACAAACAAATAGTTGTCAAAACCATGAGCCAAGACCAATTGTATCAACTGAAGCATCCATTCTGGCTCAAAAACGCAAGTTTACGAGAAATCGTTGAAAAACTTTGCCTTGAGGATGGTAACGAAATACTAGACTTAAATTAATAAAAACCCATAAGTTTGCATAAATAGCCGTTTACGTATCAATTCGTAGTGTAAACGGTTACATTATGCAAATTTTTAGCTTTTTCCGATTTTTGGATTGAATTGGACAAAATTGGATTCAAAATTGGATTGATTTGGATGCACTCAAAATGAAACATTCTTATCCGAAAGAATAGTAAAGGACATAGGTACCATCGTATCATCTATTCGGTCAAACGTTAGCAACTTATCAGCACTCAAATGTT
>BNJS01003449.1_pt1 | contig 131638 bp, 143 predicted proteins | sample 8540461 | NCBI WGS metagenome assembly BNJS01 (sample SAMD00202454, study PRJDB9452) | human saliva metagenome | isolation source: human saliva | place: Japan
TTTAAAACAGACCCTGACTACAAAGGACGTTTTACAGTTCCTGCTGTAGTTGATTTGCAGACGGGTCAAGTTGTTAATAACGACTTTCTTAATCTGCTTCGCCATTGGGAAACAAAATGGACTAGGTTTCATAAAAAGGGAGCACCAGATCTTTACCCAGAAGCTTATCGAGAAGAAATTGACAAGCTTAATGAGGTTATTTTTAATGATATCAATAATGGTGTCTACAAGGCTGGTTTTGCAGCTAGTCAAGAGGCTTATGAGGAAGCCTATGATGCTCTATTTAAGCGTTTGGATGAATTAGAGGAACGACTTAATCATTCGCGTTACCTTTTTGGTGACAAGATTAGCGATTCAGACATTCGTCTTTATGTGACCTTGGTTCGGTTTGATGCTGCTTATTATAACGGCTTCAGAACCAATCGAAATCGACTGATTGATTTTCCAAATTTATGGGGTTATGCGCGTGACCTTTATCAGCAGCCTGCTTTTAAGGAAACAACCCATTTTGATCACATCAAAAAGCATTATCATCTCAGCGCCATTGATAACCCTCACCACATTTTACCCAAAGGGCCAGATGAAAGTGTTTGGATAGAAGAACATGATAGAGACAGCCGACGATATGAATAGAACGGAGGATACAAATGACAGAAACAAAAAAAGAAATCAAACCTGTAACTTTAAAATTACGTCCCGTCGAAACAAAGACTGAAATTGACGAAAGAGGTGCTTTTCAACGTCAACCCAATCGTTTTACAACTCCTTTTGGAGATGGGCTAGATGATTTAAAAGCAGAAAAAGGCAGATATCGTCTTTTCTGGGCACGTGGTTGCCACTGGTCTAATCGAGCTTCTATCGTTCGCGAACTATTAGGACTTGAAGATGTTATTTCGGTTAATCAAGTTGGGCATACGAACGCTGAGAAACGTAAATATGGCTGGGATTTCACTTATGATAAAGATGGCAAGGATCCAGTAACTGGTGCTGAGTATCTAGCAGAGTTTTATTATCGTGCCGATCCGGACTATACTGGGCGCACAACAGTGCCGGCCTTGGTGGACTTAGAGACTTATGAAGTGGTCAATAATGATTACCATCGTCTAACAAACTATTTTGAGACAGCTTTTAAGCCTTTTCAGAAAGCAGATGCGCCAGATCTTTATCCCGAAAACTTGCGTCAAGATATTGATCATTTTAATGACAATGTTCTTTTCCCGTTTGTAAACAATGGCGTTTACCGCATGATGTTTGCTCAGTCTCTGGTTGCTTATGAGGAAGCTTTTGATGACTTTTTCACGACCTTGGATATTATTGAAAAACGCTTGGCAACCCAACGTTTCCTTTTTGGAGATTATGTAACAGACTCAGATATCCGTCTCTATGTAACATTGGCGCGCTTTGACACTCATTATTATCGTAATCTTGGACCGATCAAACATCGTATTGTTGATTATCCAAATATCTGGGGCTATGCCCGTGATTTGTATGAAATTCCAGCCTTCAAAAACAATACTTATTTCCATGATATTGCGCGTGGCTGGGACACTAAAAAGGAAGAATTATTTGTTGACTTTAATTCTCGTTTTGCTGATGATTATGATTATGCTGCTCTCTGGTCAACTCCGCAAAAACGTAAATACCTTTCTAAAACACCAGAACAAAAGTTTTTGATTGATTAAAAAATTTATCCAGTCCTCTCAAGTCCGCTGAAAAAGTAACAAACAATTAAAATGGAATAAATAAGAAACGAATGATAGCTATTCTTTGAAAAACAAAGATCGAGCTTCATTCTTTTTTTTGATACTTTTAATAATTTTGTGTTTACACAACTTATTTTACACTAGCAAGACAATGCCAGGTCAACAAGCATTATTATTTATTAGTGTTATCGAAGGCATTTATCTAGCATCATTCGCGTTTAGAGTCATTCAAAAATACAGAAATGGTAGTGAATTGTTGGTTTATACTGTCTTAATTAGTTTCATTGAGATGATAACCTTGTGTGTTCTTTTGTTGAGGCCAACACAGATTACAGAGGCTGGAGTAACTTATATTTTAGTACTATCAGTTATTAGTCTCACAACCGAAGGGAGCTAGCCTTCAAATTTTCCTCCCAAAATGTGTCCAAAATATTGACAGAATTCCAAGTAGTGAAAGCCCACAGGAAGAAACAAGTAGCGGTGCTATATGGGATGAAAGCAAGATTGATTTTACCATTCGCTACAGTAGAGAGGTAGCTGATATTTCATCAATAGGTTTTAGAGTAATTTTTCATAATTCTATTTACGAAAAAAGGGGCATTGACCATATGAATCACAAGAAGAAAAGTATGAAACTGCACTGCAGGAGAGTGGAAAGATGAGTAATGTAAAAATAGATAGCATCTCATCTGAAGTGATGAAGGAACTTGAAAAATATGCTGATGTTATAACTGAAAAAGTAAAAAAGGCAGTTCAAAATGCAGGAAAGGCTGTGCGTGATGAAATCAGTGCTAATGCTCCAAGTGATACAGGTAAGTATGGTAAAAGCTGGACGGTAAAGACTGTGAGAGAAACATCAAACAGCCTGGAACTTGTCGTTCATTCTAAAAATATCACTTACAGCAGATCCAAGAGAGGATGTTCTTGTAAAATCAAGAACTGGAGATACTACATCAGCAGATACTTATGCTAATTGGTATAAGAATATGTATGTTCCACAGGCTAAAGGTGAAGCACCTAAACCTACAGGACATTAAGGAAGATTTATGTTAGAAAAAAACTTCAAAGCAAGTGAGGGCTCATTTGAAATAGAAGATCTTGAGATATTTGAGAATGTAGCCTATATCATGGCTTACCATGCAGATAGGAGTATTGCTGGAAATATTGATGATTGACTTGACCAGTTTGAGATGTTTTCTATTTATGAGATTCTACCTGAAATACTTGAACTTTGGGGAGCAAACCTTGAGACGAAAGTTCAGTCTAAAAAAACTTCCAAAAAGTAGTAGGGAAATGACAACAGCCCTATTTCTACTATGATGCGTAGAAATAGGAATAAACATTTCTGAACTTGATTTACTTACAATCGGTATGGTACTGGATATCTGGACTGAAAAATCAAATGATGAAGTTAAATATAGCAAGGTAGTAGGTCAGACTGAGTTTGATAGATTCTAATTTATCGTAAAATATGCTACAATCATTTATATAAAATTACTCATAACGAAAAAGGGAATTTAAAATGATTTATCAAGGGAAAAAGCAGGAGCATGGCTTTAAAACCTATGTTGTGGAGAGTCTAAACGATTATATAACTTTGATTTCTCAAATATATAATGATGATGAGGTGTTTTGGTATCGCGGACAAAGTAATGCAGAATATAGGCTTGTGCCTTCTGGATTGAGAGAAATGTATGCAATTGAAGATGCAAGAGGCAATGAATTTGAAACACCTATTCCTGATCATCCCTGTAGTGGTTCTAATAATACAGTAGCATTTCTTCCAATCGAAAAGATGGTTAATGAGTTTGCTGCAAAGGCAAAGGTTCATGTTGAATATACAGTAAATAATATGGTTGAATGGGAATGCATTGCTCAACATTACGGACTACCGACTAGAATGCTTGATTGGACTACAAATGCATTGGATGCTTTATACTTTGCTGTATGCGATTGTAAAATAGGAGAAAGTAGCACTGACTACGAAGATTTTCTAGATAGTGGATTTGGAGAATGTGGAGGAGCTGTATTTGTAATTAATCCAATAAATATAAATAAGGAAGTAATTCTATTTAAGGATGGTATAGAGCCATTTGTTTTGGATGTGAATGAATATGCTAAGGAAATACAGGAATATCTGAATGACATGCGTCCACCTATTTGTATAAATGGTATTAACAAGGAAAAGAGAATATGTAGACAGTCAGGTAATTTTACAACAACAGGAACCTTGACTTGGGCACTTGATTATTATCAGGTCATACAGGATCAAATGACAAAAATTCTCATTCCGTATGCATATTTTGAAGATATAAGAAGGCAATTGAAATCTATAGGCATTACACACGAAACTATATATGTAAATGAAGATTTGAAAGATGAAATCACAAAAAATATTGCAGTTGAAGCTAAAGAAAAATTCTATAAGCATTTATTTGGTGAATAGAGCTGTAGGATGTAATATCTTTCTGGGAGGAATTAAAGTGGGAAACTGAGGGATATTTACAAGAAAGTTATGCAGCAGAAGAAATTGAAGGATATTGGTCATACGATATTACTTAAAAAGAGTAGACCGTTATTTTGATGTACAAAGAGAGTTGACAGGAAAATAACTCCCACTTTGTCTAACTGAATGATAAACTGTTTTTATGGCACTTATGTAACTGTAGGTGCTTTTTTCATGCCCATTTTTAGGAAAGGAGGGATTAAAGTGGCCAATAGAATAAAAGGTATTACTGTTGAGATTGGTGGAGATACTGCTGGTCTTGATAAAGCCTTAAAAAGTGTAAATTCTACAATCAAAAATACACAGTCACAACTTCGTGATGTGAATAGGCTATTAAAACTTGATCCTTCCAACGCTAAACTTCTTGCACAAAAGCAGCAGTTACTACAAAAGGAAATCTCTGAAACTAGCGAAAAGTTAAATGCCTTAAAAGAGGCAGATAAGCAGGCAAATATTCAGCTAGAAAATGGGGAACTTGGGCAAGACAAATATGATGCCAATCAAAGAGAAATTATTGAAACAGAAAACAACCTAAAGGCCCTGCAGGAAGAAGCAAAAAAAGTATCATCAGCACTATCTGTTTCTATGAAAGAAGCAGGCGATAAAATTAAAGAAGTTGGAGATAAGATCACTGAAGTTGGTAAAGGTCTATGAAAGTCAAAAAGCAACAGGTGGTAAAGATATTACTCAAGCGTTGATTAAGTTTGGAGTATCGGCAAACCCCACTAAACTAAAAAATGATTATGGAAAGGTTGTTAAAACAGCGTTTAAAGGATTAGTGTAACTGATACTCTTAGATGATAACCTTGTGTGTTCTTTTGTTGAGGCCAACACAGATTACAGAGGCTGAAGTAACTTATATTTTAGTACGATCAGTTATTAGTCTCATTCTTTATGTTGTAGGTTCAAAATTAAGCTCGATCTTATTTAAACGTTATCTATTCAAGAATGTTATTGATGTGAAATATCTTGGGTTGAAGAAATCTACTGAAACCAGCCTATATAATGAACATTCACTTATTAATGATATTGAGTTAACAAGCCACGACACTGATGCTCAAATGACAATGATTAATAAGAATGCTATCAAGCCGGAGTATAGGTCGATTGTTGAGGTCACTAATATGTAATGTGAGAAAGTAATTTCTCCTAGTTATTATAGAGACGGAACTGCTCCAGGTAAGCCCAAGGGAATATCAAACATACGTTTGAAATGAAAGATACGCTACACCATCTTCATTTTAACTTCCATCTATTTGGAATCAATGGTAGGTTTTCACCAAGCTATCTACCAACTAATTTGCCTAACTGTTAGTGAAAACAAGGCAAAATAATACATAAACATAATTATGTATATACTAAAAAGGAGTCTGAATAGAGCTCCTTGTCATAGATATAGAATTCTTTGAAATTACAAGTAATAATCCATCTAGGACGTCTAGAGTAGGGGAGGTTGGCTGAATAATGTTTTGCTTGTTGGAAAGGCGTAAGATAAGTACCATCGGACTGTTTAATAGCTTTATTGAGGTCTTTGTTTGCCCCTTTTTCTAATTCCGAGAATACATTAGAAATAAAAAAGAATGCTGTCAAATCAACATTCTTTTTATGTATACCGATAGAAAAATAGTTCATTTTGTTTCTTTAGCTACCCGAAAGCTACCACGCATTGTAATACGAAAAAACTCATTTAAAGAATTAATTTTGTCTCTTTTCAATTTTTTGCATACACTCATTATAACTCTCTATATAATAATTCGAACTATAATATCCTGAAAATCTCAAAAATTTAATAGCTCTTTTATATTGCTTTTGTACTTTCAATTTCTCACCATAGAGAACTAAAAATTCAATTGGGAGTACCTTGGTTGTCCAGCAATATCCCTAATTTATTTACTTTTTGTCATTCCCACTCTCCTTATGCGAACTAACTGTTTCAAACAATTGAAAATCAATTTGGTTAATAAAAATCCATACAATCAGGCAAAAATAGCAACTGAACAAGAAGTTAACAAGATTTTGGTCATTGTTCAAAAAAACCTTAGAAAATCGAGTAAACAGTTTACTAAATTTTTCATTCTTAAAAATCCATTTTGTTAATCATAGGAAAAAAATTCTTTATTTGAGTTTTTCAATGATAGATAATAAATTTCCATTAGATAGAAATAAAAAAATAGCAATATGACTTTATTATCTTTTTAAAAAAACTTTATAAATCGAGATTTATAAAGTTTATAATGAGTATTTTTTAAAAAAATGAAAAAAATTAAATTGGGTATTTAATCCTGCCTCTTCTTGTTGTTTTTTTACTTTGTTTTTATATATTTAAAAACACAAACAACAAGAAGCAAAAAAATGCCTCAAAAAAATAAAATTAGTATATTCCCAACCAGTAGCTGTGAGGACTACAATATCAAATAGCAGTTTAAGAAATGCGATAATTAAAAATTTTATAATCGGACACACAAATTTATCATAAACACTACTCATATTTTCTCTCCTTAAGATATTTCTCTACCATATTATATATTCCGTTTTTATCTTCATCTGTCAAATCATATTCTCTAAGTATTCTCACAATCTCCTCAATTCTATCATATCTTCCATTTAATGCTTCCGTTGTTGTCCCGTTTTACTTTTCGCCAAGCTGTTGCCATATCAGCATTAAATTTAAACGAATTAACACTTGTTACAGCTGAAAAATAATCACGAAATTTCTGATTAAAGGAAAACCCACATTCAAGTAATGATGTATTCAGGGTTATTATTTCGGTTTGATTTTTGTTTCTTTTCCTCAAAAATTTTCTACTCTATTTCCCTTAAAATATTGTTCTATAATATGATTTAATTCTTTTTTTGTACATCTGTATTCTAATCCAAGGTACTTACAAATTTGTGAAAGCTCTTCTCGATACCAGTAGTATCTGTTAAATTCTTCGAATGATTTATATCTCTAAAATCAGGTCTATTTTCTACCAAATGCTCACCTCTACAACTCCAAATTTATCTTATTATACCAAATATTTCTACTGTATTTTAGTAGGTATTATCTACATTAACTAATTGTCAAGTGACTAGATATAACTTGGGGGGTGTCACACCCCCTAAGTATCTTTTTTAATACATAGAAAGGTGCTATACTAAGTCCATGAAAAAAGATTCTAAATACATTATTATTTTGGTGGTCATTTTCTTAGCTCTTGGAGTCATGTTTTTGGTCTCTGCGTTAATAAAGAAAAATGAACCGAAGAAAAAAGTAACACCGCCTAGCACCGAACAGGTGATTGAAGATTCATCCTCGGAAGACATTCCAAAAGAAGATAAGTATGAGCGATGGCGTAAAGAGGCACTTGCGACCTTAGAAACCCAAACACTTGCAGATGATGCTGATACGCAAACTGTAAAGAATGCACTGAAAGAAATGTGCTCTTATGTTGAAACAGTTCAGAACGTAACCGAAGTTAAGCCAGATTATCAAAATCATTTAACTATTACTGGAACCAAGATGCAGTATGAACTTGTTGCGAAATTCATGTTAGGCTATAAGTATTCTGATGCTAAAACTCAAGTATTTAAAGCCAAAGCAGATAATGTTCGTCAGTTTGTACTTGAGGTTGCTAACCCAGACGGAGCAAAACTTTATTTCTGTGGAAATTACGTTATGGGGACAACTCAAATAGAAGTAACATCAGTTCATGGGGTAGCTGAAGCTGACCATGCTGAACATGGACATGACTAAAGGTAGTTAATGCGTCTTACATATCTTGTTTAGCTTCATCATGAAATGGAGCTTTTCTTTATATATTTAACTCAAATAGGAATTTTTGTCCCTGTGTAAGTGCATATCTTCTTAATCCTTGATATAATAGTGACATAGCACAAGGATTAAAGAATTAGTGAACATAAGAGAATATGATTAAAGAACGATTGGAGATGAGGGAACATGGAAAAAGAAACAAAGCGTCTTTTAAGAAAATTGGTTAGGTTGTTTGCTGGCCGGCCAAAGGAATATATTTTAGAATATATTGATGATGTTTCCGAGTTAACTATTGAAGAACAAAATAAACTAGCTCAAGAGTTTCCGATTAGACACTTAAGTGCTGAAATTTTAAGTGATATTCAACGAATTAAAAACAGTGAAGAACCACGTTTCTTTTCTAAGGATGGACAATATAAGGGACTATGCGTTGAAGAATACAAACAGCGAGACTTTATGACTCGTCAGCAACGGTATGTTCTAAGTTGGGCGTTCGGAATGTTACTCTTTTTAGCAGTCTTCACAATTGTTTCCTGGAACTTTGTTCCCAATGTTATTCAAAAAATGGAAACCAGTACATCACTATTGGACTATACTGAGAACTATGGCACTCGTCCTGAACAGGTCTTTGCAATGGTTTTTTGTGGAGTCTTATTGATACTACTTTCGGTAGTTGTTTCACTAGTATGTCTGAAGAGATATCGTAAATCTACTGAAGGATCTATCACTGTCGTATTAACAGATGATTTGAGACTATAAAAGCTGAAGCTTAAGCTTTGGCTTTTTTTGGTGTCTTTTTAATTATAAAGTTCTCAGAAGTTATATTCTTCTGGGGGCTTTTTTTGATGTTAAGGAAATTGATAAATGTATATTTGGAAAGGATATCGACGTGAACGCAATTAAACGTGGTTATCATGCAGAAGCACATAATGAAATTGTTGAAGTTGATTTTATATTTTGCTTGCTCTAGCCTTGCATTGATATCAAAAATCTATATAATAATTAATAAAGAGCCAGTAGGAAGGGTGAGAATTATGTTTATGAACTTGGTTCTATTACTTACATTAGCCAATTTCTTATACGTTGCCATTGGTATCGCCAAGAAAATCTTTTCAATTTTCGCTTTAATTACACCAATTGTAGTGTTGTGTGTCGGGCTTCTTGTCGCAATGAATTAACAAAAGTCAAGGGGGGGGGGGCACTATCTTACAGCTAGTGACCTTTTTTGTTATGCTTTTAATGTCAAAAAAGACATTAAAGGAGAAAAATATGAAAGCACTTAAACTTATAAGAGAGGACGATTATGAAAACGTCCATTATGCTAGTTTAGGGGAGCAAAAATTCAAAACTTTGGTTGTTGCAGATAGGAAAGATGAACAAGAACAATGGTTTGAGCAACCAGAAATTGAATGTGTCCCAGAAGAAGTCTCAGATATTAGAGGAGAAGGTGATGAAGATTTTAGCAATCAATCCTATTTCGTTTAAAAAAAGAATGATTGAATTTCTATTCGATTATCTTTTCATTTTAGCTTATTTAGTTCTTCTGTTTTTAGGTTCTATGCTTATATACATTATTCTTTTTCATGGTGTCCCAGAGTTTACAGAAATTCAGTCGCAGTGTCTTGCATTTTTTACCTCTGTTTTACCAATCACTCTACTTTTTACATTCTTAGATTATACAAATAATGGGAGTTTTGGGAAGGCAAAAGCTGGACTTCAATTGGTTTACCAGAAAAAAACAGTGCAAGCTAGCTTGATTAGAAACACCATTAAATTTTTACCTTGGCAATTGGGTCATATGGGCACGATACATGGTGTCTATAGTGAGTTTGATGTATTATCCATTACCCTCTCGTTTTTAGCTACTCTCCTCGCAGTTTTCTTACTGGCAATGACGATTTTCAGGAAAGATAAGAGGCATCTAGGTGACCTCCTAGCTCACACACAGGTGCAGCTAAAATGTGACTAGGATTAAGTCTCTGTCAAATTGGTTTGGTAAGAGATACCTTAAGTAACATGAGGATAAGTTAAAGTGAATAGTTAAACTAAGGAAGTCATTATGATGACCTCCTTTTTTATTGCTCCAAATACTGTACAGTAGAATAATTACAGGAGTTTACAATTTAGGTATTACTCTCATCCAGATTTCTTACCTCGGTAGTGATCTGGGTAGTGGTGTGGTTCGTGCTAGTCTTTTGTTTTTACTGGCCGCTTTTGCCTAGCCTTTTGGGATTCTTTGGGATTGCTATTGTAACCATTGGTATTATTGGAAATAGCCTGCTAACAGGCTCAGATTAAGCATCAGTATGAGACTTTCGAATGGCAAATTCGGAAGTTTTTCATTTATATGAAAAATATTATAGAAAAATGCGACATTTTCAGACGATAGTGCTATAATGATATTAAAAGTAAGCGTTTACCGTTTTAATGTAAATCCTAGAGATATTTCCGGAAACTTTGATAGGCTTATTAATAAAGGCGAATGTATTGACTTTGAATTTTCATGAAAAATAAGTTAACATTTAATGTTGCTCTAAAGAAGGAGAAGAGTCATGAATGATACTGTTTGTAAAAATTGGTTTATGCGTAAAAGTGGGAAAACTTGGGTCTATGGTTGTGCCTTGGTAAGTTTTGTAGGTTTGGCCCTGGCTAGTCCTGTCTATGCGGACCAAGTGGAACAGGCAACTGTGAGCCCAACACCTCAAGAAGTGGTAACTCAAACTGACCATCAAGTTGCCCCTCAAGTGGAGCTTGCACCTAGCACGACCAAGGAAGTCCCCCAAGTGGTAGAGCCGAGCCAGTCTCTTGTTTCCGAATCTGCTAAAACAGCTCAAGAGAATCCCACTCAGCCTAGCCCTGACCAGTCAAAAGAAGTACAAACACAGGCTAGTGAGGCTGAGAAAGTAACTAACCAAACGCAAGAAGCCGATTTGAATCAGACCAATCAAGAACAATCTCCAGTTGTAACGAATAGCACCAGTCCTGTTCATGTGACAGAGGAAAAAACGGATTTGCCTAATAATGAAGCAGTTACCAATCTTGAAGGGATGACCGCAGACCAAAATGGTCACTGGGAAATGCAGGCTGACGGTATTCATTCAGAAGCCAAAGACAAGGGAGACTCTTTCCTTTATTCTCAATCCGAGGGCAAGAATTTTATCTATTCAACAGATGTGACCTTCAAGGAAGCTGGTGGTGCCGCTGCCCTCATTTTCCGTGGTAACAATGATAGTAGCGATAAAAATATGTACGGGGTCAATGTAGACTCTGGTAACCATAAGGTTAAGTTTTGGCGTTGGGTCAATAATCATGATATTCAACTTGTAGATGAGAAAGATGTGACACCAACTGCCGATGAAACCTACAATCTTAGAGTAGTTGCGGCTAATCAGTGGCTATCTTACTATGTCAATGATGTGCTTGTCGCAAGTACAGGTGACGCTGTTCTTCAAAAAAGTGACAAGGGCCAACCTCAAGTCCTTCCAGAAGGTTACTTTGGACTTCTTAATTGGAATGCCAATGTCATTTTCAAAAACACCCGCTATGTTAATCTTGATGATGCCAGTCTTCCTTTGATTGACAATCTTGTGGTGACCTCAAAGACAGGTTCTGTTGAAAAACAAGCCCAATTCTTCTCTGAAGAACCACTCCATATCCAATATGTGGGACACAATGCTGAGACAGTAGGCCTTGACATTACTAAGCATAATCCAAATGCTGTTATCAAGGTAGAGGATGCCAAGGGAAATGTCTACACAGATATTTCACAATTGCCAGTGGCTGTAGGTGCCAATTACTTTATTATTGAAAGTAGTATGACTGATTCACTAGGCCGTCCTGTGACCTTGACTTATCGTGTTAATATCCACCGTAGACAAAGTGATGATGTGTATTACAACGAGCTTTATCGTGATCAGTATCATTATTCTGTAAAGGATGGCTGGGCTAATGACCCTAATGGTTTGGTCTTCTACAAGGGACGTTACCATCTCTTCTATCAATTTACGATGATACCAAATGGGGGCCAATGCACTGGGCCCATGCGACCAGCCGAGACTTGCTTCATTGGGATGAAGAACCAATAGCCTTTTATCCAGATGCGACAGGTCACATGTTCTCAGGCTCTGTCGTGGTTGATAGTACCAATAGCTCAGGCCTCTTCAAATCTCCGGAAGGTGGCCTGGTGGCTATTATCACTTCAAATGGTAATGGGCAACGGATTGAGACTGCCTATAGTGAGGACGAGGGGAGAACTTGGCAAAAATATGACAAGGTAGTTGCCGACTGGTCTCAGGACCCACTTCAAAACCAAGATTTCCGTGACCCTAAGGTCTTCCGCTGGGATAACCAATGGTTTATGGTCCTTGCTGGTGGTCCACTCCGCATTTATTCTTCACAAGACTTGAAGAACTGGCAAGTTGAAACAACCTATAAGGATTTGCATACGGAATGTCCTGACCTTTATCCGATTGTGGCCAATGATGGGGCTCTCAAGTGGGTCCTCTCACGTGGTGGTCGTTCTTACAAGGTTGGTGATTTAAACAAGTAGATGGCAAGTGGGCCTTTGTAGCTGATGATGTTTACCAAGATCATGACGAAATCATGAATTTTGGTAAGGATTCCTATGCTGCTATGACTTATTATGTTCATGATTTTGGAACAGCTGACCATCCAAACATCCCACAATTGACTGAAATCAACTGGATGAACACTTGGGAAGATTATTGCAATCTGGTTGCAGATACTGTAGGTCAAAAATTTAATGGTACCTTTAACCTTAACCTTGACCTTGGTTTGGTTAAATCAGGCGACCGTTACCTTTTAACCCAAACCCCTGTTAAGGCCTATGAAAGCCTTCGTGACACAGACAACGCTCAGTATTTTGAAAATGTCACAGTAGCTTCTGATAACGAATTACTCAAAGATTTCAAAGGTGATACTTATGAAGTGGTTTCCCACTTTGTACCAGGTAAGGACACGACAGCAGTTGGATTTAATCTTCGCGTTGGTGATGGTCAAGCTACTAAGGTCATTTACGATTTAACTAAGGAAACTTTATCAATTGACCGTAGCCAATCTGGTACTATCCTTTCAGATGCCTTTGCTAAGGTTAATAGTCAACAAGTGACTCGCAATGAAGATGGTTCTATTGATTTGCATCTTTATGTGGACCGTGCGAGTGTGGAAGTATTTGCTAAGGGGAATACGGTAGCTGGTGCTAATCAGATTTTCCCAAGCCCAAGAGCCGTTGGAGCGAACGTCTTGGTTGAAGGTGGTCCAGCCAAAGCAAATATTGCTATCTACCCGATTAAGAGTACTTGGACTGACAAGAAGGAAGTCACTAAGGCTGTTGCCATGAACACCACAGTTGCAGGTCATTTGGCTCTTGAAGTTGGACAAAGTAAGGACTTGCAGGTTTACCTCGCACCGGCTTCTGAAGAGCAAGATGTGACATGGACAGTAAGTGATCCAAGTTTGGTGTCCTATACTGAACATGACAATAAACTTTCTCTCAAAGCTCTTCACAAGGGTCATCTCACTGTCACAGCAACTTCAGTTGAAAATCCGTCATTGACCAAGACCTTTAATATTGACATTACGCTCAACAATTTTGCGACCAACCTTAAAGGTTTGAAGGCTGTCACTGGTGATTGGTATATTGATGACGATACCCTTTACGATAGCAATGTTAGTGCCAATGACTTCTTCATGGCCTATGAAAGTAATGGCTTCAAGCAATTTGACTATGATATCGATGTCAAATACCAACATGGCTTGGTTAACCTCTTTGTAGCTGCGGAACGTGAAGAACCAGGTCGTGCCTACTCTGTCCAATTTGCTGACAATGATACTGTTCGTCTCTTCCGTTTTGGTGGTGAAACCATCGCTGAAGCTCATTTGGATAAGGCTATCAATGACGGTCAGTACCACCATGTCAAGGTTGTGAAAGGCAAGGACACCATGACAGTCTATGTCGATGGCAAGGAAGTGCTCCATCATCAATTTGATGCTGTGGATAATTACTTCAATCAAGCCCATGTAGGTGTCGGTCTTTGGGATGGAGCAGTAGAATTCAAAAACTTCTTCGTAACTGAAAAAATGACAAACACAAGCAGTGACACTACTGACGAACCAATCAAACCTGATCCTCAGCCAGAACCAAGTCCAGAGCCAAATCCGGAAAATAAACCAGTTGAACCTGAGCATCAGCCTGAGGTTGCTCCAGAGCCTGAACCAACTGGGCAAAATAATGGTCACGACAGTACAAACACAGTGCCAGATCCATCTCAGGATAATACGGGTAAGCAAGAAGAAAGTACTCCCTCAGTAGAAACACCTAAGACTATCGCTCCAGTAGTTGACAATCTTCTAAAAACATTTAACAAATTTAGTCTATCAACCTTTCTTGCAAGTATTGCCAAAGAAACATGGCACTTTTTGACAAAATGGTTATTTAGCTAAGACAGACAAGCTATTTGTTTTATGTAAGCGAAGTGTAAAAGGAAAAACTTAGAAGCATTTTTGCTTCTAAGTTTTTTTGCTTATTAGTAGATGTTTGCCTTTTATAGTTTTGAATTAGTAATTTACGGATGTCGACTGATTCTTAACCAAAGATTTCTTTTGCTAGTGCTTTTCCTTTTGGAGTTGCTGCTAAGCCACCTTCGGCAGTTTCACGAAAGGCAGTTGGCATAGCTGAACCGACCTGATACATAGCGTCAACAACCTGGTCTACTGGAATGGCAGATGTGATACCTGCCAAAGCCATATCGGCAGATACTAGGGCAAAGCTTGCTCCCATAGCATTACGTTTGACACAAGGGACTTCGACTAATCCAGCTACAGGGTCGCAAATGAGTCCCAACATATTTTTTAGTACGAAGCAAATGGCTTGGCTAGCTTGAAAAGGTGTTCCACCAGCAGCCATTGTAATAGCCGCTGCAGCCATAGCAGAGGCAGACCCAACTTCGGCTTGGCATCCTCCCTCTGCTCCAGAAATTGAGGCGTTATTGGCGATGACTAGACCAAATGCTCCAGCAGTGAAAAGAAAATCCAGTTGTTGTGATTCACTCAAGCCCAATTTTTCGATAGCAACCGTGAGAACAGCGGGCAAACAACCTGCTGAACCAGCAGTTGGTGTGGCACAAACCAAGCCCATCTTGGCGTTAGATTCATTGACGGCCATGGCATTTCTAGCAGCACCCAGAACAGCTGAATCAGCCAAAGTCTTTCCTCTTTTGATGTAGGCATCCAGTTTGGCAGCGTCACCACCGGTTAAGCCTGTCGGTGACTTTTCTGGTGATAAAGCCAGCCTGGACAGATTGCTTTCATCACTTCAAGGTTTTTGTGTCATGAGCTCTAAGATTTCAGAACGGTCACGTCCAGATAGTTCTGATTTCTGTGGCAATCATGAGTTCAGCAATATTGCCTTGGAAATCACGGTCAGCTTGTTTAACCAATTCTTCAATAGTGTAAAACATGCAATCCCCCTCTTAGCTGAAAAAGTTGACATTATGTAGATGAGGAATTCTAGCGATTTCATTGACGGCCTCATCACACTGGTGCGAGTCAATTTCTATAATCATAATAGCCTTCTCACCAGCATTTTCTCGAGTGACGGTCATCTGAGCGATATTGATACCATAACGAGATAAAATATCGGTCACAAGAGCAATCATTCCTGGAACATCTTGGTGAACAATAATAAGTGTAGGTGTATTCATTTTGAGGTTGACCGCAAAACCATTGAGTTCAGTTACTTGGATATTTCCTCCACCGATGGAAACCCCTGTGGCAGAAATGGTTTTCTTATCATTTCTTAAGGTAATACGAGTGGTGTTGGGATGCGGCGCATTACTATCTTTGTTGATTTTCCAGTAGACTTTAATGCCTTTTTCGTATGCAATGTCCAGTGCGTGCGGAATGTCAGGGTCGTCAGTCTCCATCCCTAAAATACCAGCTACTAGAGCTACATCAGTTCCATGACCTCGATAGGTCTTGGCAAAGGAATTAAAAAGTTGAAATTCCACCTCAGTCGGTGTTTCACCAAAGATGGCAGAAACAATTTTTCCAATACGAACAGCTCCTGCAGTATGGCTTGAGGAAGGTCCTACCATGACAGGGCCGATGATGTCAAAAACGGATTGAAATTTTAAATTTTTCATAACACGCCTCGTTTGATTAATCTTGTATTCTCAGTATACCATGAATTAGTGATATTAGGGTTTTAAGTAAAATTGTATTTTTTGAAAAATATCCTATTTTAAGATTTTTTTAAGCTTTAGTAGATATAATGGTAGTCTATTAAGTAAGCAATACTTATTTTTTTCATAAATCAGAGAGGACGGCCTGTGGGTCGTCCTTTTGTGTTTCTTTATATATATATAGCTAGATTATGGTAAAATAAACCCTGATGATTTAATTGTCAGAAAGGATACGTCATGACCTACACCCATTTACTTTTCGACCTCGATCACACTCTCCTAGATTTTGACTGTGCTGAAGATTTGGCCTTAACTTTCCTATTAGAAGAGGCTGGTGTGGCTTCCCAAGAGCTCAAGGTTTATAAAGACCACTATATTCCCATGAATCGTGCCATGTGGGAAGACCTCAACCATGGTTTGATTACAAAAGCTGAATTACTTCGCACGCGCTTTTCACGTCTATTTGAGCACTTTGGAAAAGAAGTAGATGGTAGTCACTTAGCTGGCCGTTACCAACATTTTTTGAGTCAACAGGGGCAGGAACTTCCTCAGGCTCATGCTTTTTTAGCTGATGTCAAAGAGCGTGGTCACAAGATTTATGCGGCAACTAATGGTGTTAGTTTTATCCAACGTGGTCGCTTGCAGGCTTCAAGTATTTTACCTTTCTTCGACGATGTTTTCATCTCTGATGAGGTGGGTGCCCACAAACCGTCTACAGACTTTTTTGATAAAATTGCTAATCATGTCCATGATTTTCACCCAAGCTCAACTCTCATGATTGGTGATAGTCTAACTGCTGATATCCAGGGTGGTAATAATGCTGGCATTGATAGTGTCTGGTTCAATCCAAGTAACCTAGTCAATGAGACCCCAGCTGTTCCAACCTATCAAGTCAAAAGCTATGAGGAAATCCTGAAGATTTTGTCCAAGTAAAGCTATGATAGCCATAATTCCGAAGAGCTTTTCAGCTCTTTTTTTGCTACAATGAAAGCATGAATGATCTGATTAAACATAAGTTGGAATTGCTCCCAAACAATCCGGGATGTTATCTCCACAAGGACAAATTCGGCAATATTATTTATGTCGGTAAGGCTAAAAATCTAAAAAATCGTGTGCGTAGCTATTTTCGTGGAAGCCATGATACCAAGACAGAGCTCTTGGTATCTGAGATTGCAGACTTTGAATTTATCGTAACCGAGTCTAATATCGAGGCCCTGCTTTTGGAAATTAACCTCATCCAAGAGAATATGCCTAAATTTAACATTCGCCTCAAGGATGACAAGTCTTACCCTTTTATCAAGATTACTAAGGAACTCTATCCAAGGCTCTTGATTACTCGCCAGGTCAAGAAGGATGGTGGTCTTTATTTTGGCCCTTATCCAGACTCTGGTGCAGCCAATGAAATCAAGAAGCTTTTGGACCGTATTTTCCCCTTTAAGAAATGTAAAAATCCTGCCAACAAGGTCTGTTTCTATTACCATATTGGTCAATGTAATGCCCACACCATCTGTCACACCACCGAGGACTATTGGCAAGGTTTGGTTGAGGATGTCAAGAATTTCCTAAACGGTCATGATGATAAAATCGTTAACCAGCTCAAGGCCAAGATGAAGGACATGTCTGACCAGATGGAGTTTGAGCGGGCAGCGGAGTATCGGGATCTGATTGAGGCAGTGTCGACGCTCAGGACTAAACAGAGGGTTATCCGTCAAGACATGCAGGACCGTGATATTTTTGGTTACTACGTGGACAAGGGCTGGATGTGTGTTCAGGTTTTCTTTGTCCGCCAAGGGAAACTCATCCAGCGTGATGTCAATATGTTCCCATATTACAATGAAGCCGAAGAGGATTTTCTGACCTATATGGGACAGTTTTACCTGGATAGTCGTCATCTCAAGCCTAGGGAAATTTTTATTCCAGGAGACATTGATCAAGAGTCTGTCGAAGCTCTGGTCGGAGATGAAGTCAAGGTTTTTAAACCACAAAGAGGCGAGAAAAAGCAGTTGGTTAATCTGGCGACGAAAAATGCTCGTGTTAGTTTGACCCAAAAATTTGATCTCCTCGAAAAAGACTTGGCTAAGACCCAAGGAGCTATTGAAAATCTAGGCAAACTCATGGGGATTCCGACACCGGTCCGTATCGAGTCTTTCGATAACTCTAACATCATGGGAACTAGCCCTGTCTCTGCCATGGTTGTCTTTGAAAATGGTAAGCCTAATAAAAAAGAGTACCGCAAATATAAGATTAAGACTGTTGAAGGCCCTGACGATTATGCCAGTATGCGAGAGGTTATTCGTCGTCGCTATAGTCGTGTCAAACGAGATGGTTTAACGCCACCAGATCTCATTATTATGGATGGTGGTCAAGGTCAAGTCAATGTCGCCAAGGACGTACTTCGTAATGAGTTGAATCTATCTATCGCAGTTGCAGGTCTTCAGAAAAATGACAAGCACCAAACCAATGAATTGCTTTTTGGGGATCCTTTGCGAGTCATTGATTTGCCACGTCAATCCGAGGAGTTTTTCCTCCTTCACCGCATTCAGGATGAAGTTCACCGCTTTGCCATCACCTTCCATCGTCAAGTCCGTAGTAAGAATAGTTTCAGTTCTAAACTTGATGGCGTGGAGGGGTTAGACCTAAGCGCAAACAAAAACTCCTCAAACACTTCAAGTCTATGACAGCTATCCAAAAAGCTACTGTTGAGGATATCCATTCCCTTGGCATTCCAGAAAAAGTAGCAGAGGCTCTGTTAGATAAATTAAATGATAACAATTAAGTTAGACTTTTCAAGTAACTCAGAAAAACTTGGTAGGGAGATTGATAATTCAATGATTTCCTAGGAATTCTATTTCTTTTATCAGCTATAGCTGTGGACGTCGACACACGAAGTCTTCTGGCAATATCTGTTAGTGACACCTTTTCAGTAAGGAGCTATGCAACTTTTTGCCGGACTAGATTGGAGATTTGGCAGTTTTTCTCAACGATTGATGTCTTAGCTACCGTGACTCTCCTACAACTTTTACACTGGAAACGACGCTTTTTAAGACGTAATAGTGTAGGTGTTCCAACTTGTTCAAGGAGAGGAATTTTAGAAGGCTTTTGAAAGTCATATTTGATCATTTTTCCTTGGCAGTCAGGACATGATGGTGCAGTATAATCAAGTGTTGCTTGAACCTCAATGTAGGTATCTTTTTCAAAAACAAGAGAAATAATGATATTTGGGTCTTTAATTCCGATTAATTCTGTGGTATTCTTAATAAGTCTCATAAGTTCTTCCTAATGATGGTTTGGTTGCTTTTCATTATAGTTCTTATGGGACTTTTTGTCTGCATTCAAAAAGCTCTATAATCTCTACAGTGGTTTTACCCACTACAGAAATTATAGAGCCGCCTAACATAGATGGCTTTTTCTGTCTAGCTTAATTTTACAAATTGGGTTATTTATTCTTCATAAGATTTGAAGGGTTGATCTTTTTTAGGGTATCGTGTCGGTGTGATTGACAGTCCCATCTTGTCTTTTTCGTGTAGCAATTCAATGACTAGGGAAACCATAATCAGTACCATGATGAGTGAAAATGGAAAGGCTACGATAATCAGCGTATTTTGCAAGGCTACTAAGCCCCCTGAAAGAAGTAAGACGATGGCAATAGTCGCAAGGAGTACGCCCCAGAAGATTTTAAGGTTATTCTTTGGTTTGAGATTCCCATCATCAGAGAGCATAGCTAGCACATAGGTCGCAGAGTCTGCTGACGTGATAAAGAAGGTAATGATCAGGATGATGGCAACAACGGAGGCAATAAAACCAAATGGCAGTTGACTGAAGGTTGCAAACAAGGTCTGCTCACTTGGAAACTGTGTTAAATCTACATTTCCAAGTGATTGAACATGCGTTGAAAGTGTTCCAAAGGTAGAAAACCATAAAAAGCTTAATACAGTCGGTGCTAATAAGACGATGGATAGAAATTGTCTGATACTACGTCCTTTAGAAATTCTGGCAATAAAAACTCCCACGAATGGTGACCAAGAAATCCACCAAGCCCAATAGAAAATCGTCCAAGTATTGATCCAGTCACGATTGTATTGACCAAAGGAACCAGCACTGAAACTCATACGGAAGAAATTGGAAATATACAGTCCGATACTATCGGTCAAGGTATTAAAAATCTGGACTGTGGGACCGATGATTATGGTGATGGCGAGTAGTCCAACCGCTAAAATAAGATTGGTGTTTGATAAGATTTTTACCCCTTTTCCAAGACCAGAAAGGGCTGAAATGGTAAAGAGGATGGTTGTGATAATTATGATAATAACTTGCACAAGGGCATTGTTTGGAATACCAAAGAGGTAGTTGAGTCCCCCATTGATTTGGGCTGCCCCAAAACCAAGAGTGGTTGCCACCCCGATAACAGTAGCGACCACTGTAATCGTATCTACGATCTTACCAAGGCTACCGTTTGTTTTTTTACCAAACAAGGGCTTTAAGGTAACCGATAAAAGATATTTCTCTTTTTTTCGGAAACCAAAGTAGGCGAGGGCCAGGGCGATTAAAGCATATATTGCCCAGGCATGGATGCCCCAGTGAAAGAAAGTGTAACGGAAAGCATCGGCTAAGGCTTCCTGCGACCCTGGGGTAGCTCGTACCGTTGAAATGGCATAATGGGATAAGGGCTCTGCGGCACCGTAGAAGACAAGGCCGATTCCCATTCCAGCAGAAAATATCATGGCAATCCAAGAGATAGTAGAGTGTTCAGGCACCGAATTGGGTTCCCCCAGTTTGATTTGACCAACGGGACTAACCAGGAAAAAGCCACAAAGTAGAACGATTGACGTGACCAGTAATAAGTAAAACCAGCCAAGTTTATCTGAAATAACTTCCCTTAGTTGTTCTGACCAAACTTGGTAGCCGTCAGGCATAACAATACCAAGAAGGACCAGGATAGCCAGTAGCACAAAAAGAGGTTTTTTAAGACCGGCGTTAAATTTTTAGTTGACATAAAATCTCCTTTCATTCTCTACCATTATATCAAAAATGATAATAACTTAAAAATGAGGGGAGATTAGATAACACCCAGCTAGTTATAATTTTTAGTTGATTAACTAGAGACGTTTAAGAACCTAAATTGTCAAATTAAGTTAGACTTTTCAAGTAACTCAGAAACTTGGTAGGGTGATTGATAATTCAATGATTTCCTAGGAATTCTATTTCTTGAGAGTGGGACAGAAATCGGTAATTCGTTAGAATTCGATTTCGTCGTCCCACCTCCGCACAGTTGAGTAGGGCTGTAAAAGCTGATGAAATCAGCGTAGTAGAGCCCACTCAACCACTGCGTCTTTCTCGACAATCCAAAGACAAATTGAGAGGCTAGGACTTTTGTCCCAGCCTCATAATTTTGAGAAACATTCGTAAAATCCATTTGTTTCGGTAATCCATTTCGTCCTATATGTTAGTTCCTTTCAGATAAATGTGGTGTTTATCTGAGACTAGCCTAGATGGCTTTTTCTGTCTAGCTTAATTTTACAAATTTGGTTATAATAAGATTAATTAAAAAGGGAAAGGAGTCATGCTATCAAAAACGAAGCTAAAATTGAACGTCTTTATGATAAGAGTCGTCGCGGCTTTCTTCGTGGAATCTTTAGTCGTGCTACGATTATCTTCTTGATCATCTTACTGCAGCTTGTTGTTGTGGCCATGTCTTACCTCTGGTTGCATCAATATAGGATACACCTGCAAGTTACAGAAGTAGTCCTTCGTATTCTGGCCATTATTTATCTCTTTCAAAGTGATATGGAATCAACAGCCGTCAATACTTGGCTCCTGATAGTCTTGCCTTTTCCAATTATCGGAACCTTGCTCTTGGCTTATACGAAACTTGATATAGGTTACACAGGGATGAAGCGTGCTATTCAGAGCAATATTGACCGCAGTTCTGGTATTCTGAAACAAGATAATCAGGCCCTCGAAGAGCTTAAACAGCGTCACACCAGCAACTATAACTTGGTCCAATATCTTGAAAATGTGAACGGTTCCTTTCCAGTTTATCGTCACACGAAGACGACCTATTTCCCAAGTGGTGAAGCCAAGTTTGAGGAAATGAAGAAACAGCTCCTTAAAGCAGAGAAGTACATTTTCTTGGAATATTTCATCATTGGTGAAGGTGAAATGTGGGGTGAAATCCTAGCAATCTTGAAACAAAAGGTTCAAGAAGGGGTGGAAGTTCGAGTCCTGTATGACGGTATGAATGAATTTTCAACTTTGAGTTTTGACTATAAGAAACGATTGGAAAAAATTGGCATTCAATCTCGAGTTTTTGCCTCGGTAACCCCTTTCCTGTCAACCTATTACAATTACCGTGACCATAGAAAAATCTTGCTGATTGATGGTAAGGTTGCTTTCACAGGCGGGGTTAATTTAGCTGACGAGTATATCAACAAGATTGAGCGTTTCGGTCATTGGAAAGATACTGCCTTGATGCTGGAGGGCCCAGCGGTTGATACTTTTTTAGTTCTCTTTCTTCAGATGTGGACCTATTCTAACGAAACCTTAGATGTTACGCCGTATATGGTTGAACATAAGGTCTTTGATACCCCTGGCTTTGTTGTTCCTTATGGAGATATTCCATTGGACAAGGATAAAGTTGGTGAGAATGTCTATATTGACATCCTTAACCATGCGCGTGATTTTGTTCACATCATGACGCCTTATCTTATTTTAGATGGTGAGTTACTACATGCTTTGAAATTTGCGGCCGAGCGTGGGGTAGACGTCAGTATCATCATGCCTGGTATTCCTGATAAAAAGTCAGCTTACTACCTCGCTAAGACTTACTACCCAACACTTTTGGCATCCGGCGTAAAAATCTATGAGTACACTCCTGGATTTGTTCATGCAAAGGTATTTGTGAGTGACAATAGTAGGGCTGTTGTCGGAACGATTAATTTGGATTACCGCAGTCTTTATCACCACTTTGAGTGTGCGACCTATCTTTACAGGACGTCATCAGTGGTTGGTATTGAGGAAGATTTCCAAGCGACAATGGCCAAGTGTCATCGAGTCAGCATGACTGATGTTAAAAATCGACCATTTCACCAGAAGTGCTTGGGCTTATTGACCAGATTAGTTGCGCCATTGATGTAGTGACAAGACTTGTTATAAGAGGGTTGAGCCCTCTTTTTTTATAGTTTAAAATAAAGATAATGAAGTCGAAGGAGAAAATGATGTTAACCATTCGTCCAGCCAGCTTGTCAGATGCACAAGCTATCCAGGCCATCTATACACCCTATGTCGAGAAGACAGCTTTTACCTTTGAATATGAGGTTCCCAGTGTTCAAGAGTTTGAAAAACGCATTTGCAAGACGCTTGAAAAATACCCCTATTTAGTAGCGGAAGAGAATGGCCAAGTGCTAGGCTATGCTTATGCCTCAACCTATTATGCTCGTACAGCCTATGATTGGACCACTGAATTGTCTATTTATGTAGCCAAAGAGGCGCGTGGACAAGGGATTGGATCGGCCCTTTATACGGCCTTAGAAGAGGAGTTGCAAGCACGAGGCTACTTACGCTTTCTGGCTTGTATCGCTGTTCCGAACGAAGCGAGCATTTCCATGCATGAAAGCGGGGCTATGTTCAAGTGGCTCATTTCCCAAAGATTGGCTATAAGTTTAACAAATGGCATGATATCGTCTGGATGCAAAAGACCATAGATGGCCCTGTCAGGAAAATACAGTAGAAACCACGCAAATTCTAAATTGCAATAGCTAATTATTCCTGCCTTTTTCATAGGCTAAAACGATACTAATAAAATTACTGAAGGAGACCGGAAAGTTGTAATGGTCTCCCCTACACGAAAGGAGCCTATATGACTCAAGAACAAAGTGCTAGACTGTTACCCCAAAAGCCCTCCAGATGGGGCAAAATTCTACTTAACCGAAAGGTTCCCATCCTCCTGTTCTTCTTACTGGAATTGGCCTTTCTTGTCTTTTCATATCTCAGCCTACAAGAGCATTTCCCATCCATTATCTTATGGGAACACTTGTTGAGTGTCTTTACCTTCTTTTACTTGCTCAATCGTTCCATGGATTCTCGTTCCAAACTGTCCTGGATGATTATCATTGCCCTCTTTCCAATTTTTGGGACGGCTCTGCTTTACTTTTCACTGGCTGATTTGGGTGTCAGACGCTTGAAGAAACGGCTTGAGGATGCTACAGTGCAGGCATCCGACCATTTAAGCACCAATCCAGAAGTTGCTGATTATTTATCCCAAAGTGATCGCCAATTACAGAAATTAGCTTATTTTTTGGAGCATAGTCCAGCACAGTTTCCTATCTACAGAAACACAGAGGTTACCTATTTTCCACTTGGAGATGACATGCTTCCAGCCTTGTTGGAGGATTTGAAAAAGGCGGAGAGTTATATCTTCATGGAATATTTCATCATTGACGAAGGAATCATGTGGGGCGAGATTTTAACAATTTTAGAGGAGAAGGCCAAGGCAGGTCTGGACGTTCGTGTCATGTTTGATGGGATGAATGAGGTGACTACCTTGTCCTACGATTATATTGAGCGACTACACAAGGTTGGCATTAAAGCCCAGGCCTTCTCACCAGTCAAACCCGTTCTATCAACCTATTACAATTACCGAGACCATCGAAAGATTACAGTGATTGATGGTCAAGTTGCTTATACTGGTGGCGTTAATATCGCTGACGAGTATGTTAATAAACGAGAACGCTTTGGTCATTGGAAGGACACAGCCCTTCGTTTAGATGGTTCAGCAGTTCAAACGCTAAAAGCTCTCTTTTTGACCATGTGGTCAGTGACCGGAGTAGAAGGCAAAACAGATATGGATCGCTATCTACAAGAAGAACCACAAAAAAGAAAGAGTCAGGGTTTTGTACTCCCTTATGGAAATTCCCCACTGACCTATCACCAAGTGGCTGAGAATGTATATCTTCATTTACTGAATACATCGACCAATTATGTTTACATCATGACCCCTTATTTGATTTTGGATGACGAATTGGTTAGAGCCATGACTTTTGCGGCCAAACGAGGAGTAGATGTTCGTATCATTATGCCAGGGATTCCGGATAAACAATATGCCTTTGATATTGCGACGACCTATTTTAAAGTGCTCTTGGATGCCAGGGTCCGCATTTTCCGCTATACTCCAGGTTTTGTCCATGCAAAAGTTTATGTTTCTGATGCCAAACAAGCTGTGGTAGGAACCATTAATACAGACTACCGAAGTCTCTATCAAAATTTTGAAGACGGGGTTTATCTTTATAAAAATCTGGAAGTGATTAAGATTGAACAAGATTTTGAGAAAACCCAGGCGCTCTCAGAGGAAGTGACATTGGAAAGTTTATCAAAAATGCCTTTAGCTCATCGTCTATGTGGCTATCTCTTTTCTTTGATTGGACCTTTGATGTAAAAAAGGAGGAATCATATGGATACAAAAATTCTTTTGAAATTGTTAGAAGACCAAGCTAATCCAACGAAAGTCCCAGCAATGGAAGCTTATATGAAAAATAAATTCAGCTTTCTTGGCGTTCAAAAACCAATTCTCAAAAAGATTGAAAGAGAGTTTTTTAAGCCTTTCATAAAACATCCAATTGATTGGACTTTTGTGGAAGAGTGTTGGCAGCAACCTTACCGTGAGTTTCAATATATTGCTATGGATTATCTGGATAAAAAGAAGAAGGAGCTTAGACCTGAAGATTTTCCAAAGCTAAAGGAATTGGCTCAAACCAAATCATGGTGGGACAGTATAGATCAGTTGGACCGTATCATCGGGGAGATTACTTTTCACTACCCAGAAACCAAGAATATCATGCGTCAATGGAGTCTGGATGAGGATTTTTGGTTGAGACGTATTGCCATCGACCACCAGCTTATGCGTAAAGAATTGACTGATACAAACCTCTTAGCTGAGGTTATCTGTAACAACTTTGGACAGACTGAGTTTCATTAACAAGGCTATCGGTTGGAGTTTGCGCAATTACTCAAAGGTAAATCCTGATTGGGTTCGGGCTTTTATTGATCAACATGCTAGTCAAATGTCATCTCTTAGCATTCGTGAGGGAAGTAAGTATTTATAGAAATCAAGAGCTTGACTCTGTCGTTCATTATGCTAGAATAGAAACATGCGATGAGTCGATTGGCTCTTTAGAGCCTTTTGCGCTGAGGAGGTCTACATTAGATTGTAACGCAGGAGCGGACCTTGAGTAGTTGTGTGAACCTGCTACTCTCATCGAAAGATGCCTCTTATCCCTTACCGTTTGGTAGGGGATTTTTCTTTATTCTTGCTCTTTTAACCCTTTTCAACTGGACTTAAACGTAGTATAATAGATTCACTAAACTAAATTGATAGAAAATTCCGAAAGAGGTTTTACTATGGGATACACAGTTGCTGTTGTCGGTGCTACAGGTGCCGTCGGTGCTCAAATGATTAAAATGTTGGAAGAATCAACACTTCCAATCGATAAAATTCGCTACCTTGCGTCTGCTCGTTCTGCAGGCAAAGTCTTGCAATTTAAGGGCCAAGACGTGACCATCGAAGAAACGACTGAAGACGCATTTGAAGGTGTAGATATTGCACTTTTCTCAGCTGGTGGATCTACCTCTGCTAAATATGCACCATACGCTGTTAAAGCAGGTGCAGTAGTCGTTGATAATACGTCATACTTCCGTCAAAACCCAGATGTACCATTGGTTGTACCTGAGGTCAATGCACATGCGCTTGATGCTCACAACGGTATTATTGCCTGCCCTAACTGTTCAACGATTCAAATGATGGTTGCCCTTGAGCCAGTTCGTCAAAAATGGGGCTTGGACCGTATCATCGTGTCAACTTACCAAGCCGTATCAGGTGCTGGTATGGGAGCAATCCTTGAAACACAACGTGAGTTGAAGGAAGTTTTGAATGACGGCGTTAACCCACGTGATGTCAAAGCTGAAATCTTGCCATGTGGTGGTGATAAGAAACACTACCCAATCGCTTTCAACGCCTTGGCTCAAATCGACGTCTTCACTGAAATGACTACACTTACGAAGAAATGAAGATGACAAACGAAACTAAGAAAATCATGGAAGACGATAGCATTGCTGTATCAGCAACATGTGTGCGTATTCCAGTCTTGTCAGCTCACTCAGAGTCAGTCTACATTGAAACAAAAGAAGTGGCACCAATTGACGAAGTGAAAGCTGCTATTGCAGAATTCCCAGGTGCAGTCCTTGAAGATGACGTTGCTAACCAAGTCTACCCACAAGCCGTTAATGCTGTAGGTTCACGTGATACATTCGTCGGACGTATCCGTAAAGACTTGGATGCTGAAAAAGGTATCCACATGTGGGTTGTTTCAGATAACCTCCTTAAAGGTGCCGCTTGGAACTCAGTCCAAATCGCAGAAACACTTCACGAACGTGGTTTGGTTCGCTCAACTTCAGAATTGAAATTTGAATTGAAATAGGGAGCGAAACAGAAATCAGTAAGGATTTAGTGTTGTACTTGAATACTAAAATCATGCTGAATCCTATAAAGCAGAGAGACTTCTCTCTGTTTTTTGTTTATTGGCCATCAATTGAAACAGTCAGTCCTCATGTTTTCAGAAAATTGTCAACTTATCTGTCTGTCTGGTCAAAATTATGGTAAAATGGAAAGGATTAGAAAACGGTTGAAGGAGAATATTATGTCAATTGATCAATTAAGAGATGTCAAACTGATCACAGCCCTTATTACACCTTTCCACGAAGATGGCTCAATCAATTATGATGCCCTTCCAGAATTGATTGAGCATCTTTTGGCTCACCATACAGAAGCTCTTCTTTTGGCGGGAACAACGGCTGAAAGTCCAACACTTACTCACGATGAGGAGTTGGAACTCTTTGCGGCTGTTCAGAAAATTGTTAATGGACGTGTGCCATTGATTGCTGGTGTCGGTACCAACGATACACGCGACTCTATCGAGTTTGCTAAAGAAGTTGCCAAATTTGGTGGTTTCGCAGCTGGTCTTGCTATCGTACCTTACTACAACAAGCCATCACAAGAAGGTATGTACCAACACTTCAAAGCCATTGCGGATGCTTCTGATTTGCCAATCATCATTTACAACATCCCTGGTCGTGTGGTTGTTGAAATGGCTCCTGATACCATGCTTCGTTTGGCTGAACATCCAAATATCATCGGTGTTAAAGAATGTACCAGCCTTGCAAATATGGCCTACCTTATTGAACATAAACCTGAAGATTTCTTGGTTTATACCGGTGAAGATGGGGATGCCTTCCACGCTATGAACCTTGGTGCTAACGGTGTCATCTCAGTAGCCTCTCATACAAATGGAGATGAGATGCATGCCATGCTTGAAGCTATTGAAAATAGTGACCTCAAGACAGCAGCAGCTATCCAACGTAAATTCATTCCTAAAGTTAACGCTCTCTTCTCAGTACCAAGCCCTGCACCTGTTAAGGCTGTTCTTAACCATCTTGGTTTCGAAGTTGGACCACTTCGTTTACCATTGGTTGCATGTACTTCAGAAGAAGCCAAACGTATCATCAAGGTTGTCCTTGAAGAAGATGTCGAGGCAACACGTGAGACAGTTACAGGTGTCGTTCGTCCAGATTATTAAGAAAATGAAGTTGAGCAGCTTGCTCAGCTTTTTTTAGTTGAATAGATTAAATCTCACAAAATAAGCTGATATAGGGTCTAAAAGCAGTTTTCTATCATGAAAATTGGCTTTTTTTGATATAATTATAGTTAGTGTGCTTAAAAAGAAAGGAAGTTTCATGAATCAACTTGAACAAAAACTTGAGCAGGATTTTGGTATTGTTTTTAGCCAAAAAGACCTCTTAGAAACAGCATTTACCCATACCTCATATGCCAATGAGCACCGCCTCCTAAACATTTCACATAATGAACGTTTGGAATTTTTAGGAGACGCGGCTCTGCAATTAGTCATTTCTGTTTATCTTTACAAACGCTACCCTAATAAGCCAGAGGGGGAAATGTCTAAGATGCGTAGTACTATCGTTCGTGAAGAGAGTTTGGCAGGTTTTACAAAGGCCTGCGGCTTTGAGCAGTATATCCGTCTTGGTAAAGGGGAAGAAAAATCTGGTGGACGTGAACGTGCCACTATCCTTGGTGACCTCTGGGAGGCATTCCTCGGTGCCCTTTATCTGGATCAAGGTTTGCCTGCAGTTGAGAAATTCTTGAATCAGGTCATGATTCCTCAGGTTGAAAAGGGAAACTTTGACCGTGTAACAGACTATAAGACAGCCTTGCAAGAGCGTCTTCAGGTCAATGGTACGGTTGATATTACTTATACCGTTATCGATGAGTCTGGACCAGCTCATGCCAAAGAATTTACTATGCAGGTAGCTGTTGATGGTAAGGAGCTCAGCACAGGTCTTGGAAAATCTAAGAAATTAGCTGAACAGGCAGCGGCTAAGGCTGCCCTTGAACAACTAGGAAATTAAGCATGTATTTGAAATCAATTGAAATGCAGGGCTTTAAATCCTTTGCGGACAAGACGCAAGTCGTCTTTGACAAGGGAGTGACAGCCGTTGTAGGTCCAAATGGATCGGGAAAATCAAATATTACAGAGAGTCTACGCTGGGCACTGGGTGAATCCTCTGCCAAGAGTTTACGTGGAGGCAAGATGCCTGACGTTATTTTTTTGCGGGGACAGAGGTTCGTAAGGCTCTCAACTATGCGGAAGTAGCGGTCACTCTTGATAACAGTGATGGCTTTATCGCGGGTGCTGGTGAAACCATTCGTGTGGAGCGTCACATTTATCGAAACGGTGACAATGATTACTTGATTGATGGTCGTAAGGTTCGTCTGCGTGATATTCATGACCTCTTTATGGATACAGGCCTGGGGCGTGATTCTTTTTCCATTATTTCCCAAGGTCGTGTTGAGGCTATTTTTAATGCCAAACCTGAAGAACGCCGCGCTATTTTCGAAGAAGCAGCAGGGGTTCTCAAATATAAGACACGTAAGAAAGAAACGGAAAGCAAGCTTAATCAAACTCAGGATAATCTTGATCGTTTGGAAGATATCATCTACGAGCTGGACGGTCAGGTTAAACCGCTTGAAAAGCAAGCTGCGACTGCCAAACGTTACTTGGAATTAGATGAAGAGCGTAGACAGACTCAGCTTAACCTTTTGGTCCACGATATTGAAGTTGGTAAATCTGAGTTGAGCCAGACCCAAGAGGATTTGGCAGCGGTCAAGGAAAAATTAACCAGCTATTATGAGGAACGTCATCGTCTAGAGACTGAGAACCAGGAGCTCAAACAGAAACGACATCAAATTTCAGAACAAATTTCTTCTGACCAACAAACCTTGGTGGATGTCACACGTCTTATTAGTGACTTTGAGCGTCAAATTGATCTTTATACTATGGAGAGTCAGCAGCGTTCAGAGAAAAAAGAAGAAACTGAAGCTCGTCTCAGTGAGTTAGAGCATTTGAAAGAAGAAGCTCAGACAGCACTCAATAAGGTTAATCAAGGCCAAGTTGAATTGAATGCTGAGTTGGATAGCCTTGCCCAGGAGCTGATTGCTATTCAAAAAGAACTAGAGCAATTTTCTGATGACCCAGATACGCTTATTGAACGTTTACGTGAGGACTATGTTGGTCTGATGCAGGAGGAAGCCAAGGTTTCCAACAGTTTGACTCAGGTAACCCACGACATGGATAGTCAGACACAGGCATTGGAAGCTCAAGCTGAAGAGTATAAACAAGCTCAGGCAGACTTGCTTTCCGCTCAGGAAGTGGCCAGTGAAACCCAAAAAGCTTATCAAGCAGCCCAAGCTAGTCTTCAAAACCTTCTAACTATCTACAAAGAAAAGGCTCAGGCTTATCAAACTCTTGATAAGGACTATCAAGAGGCTCAAAAGCAGATGTTTGACCTCATGGATCACCTTAAGAGTAAAGATGCCCGTCGTCAAAGTCTTGAATCTATTCAAAAAAATCATTCTAATTTCTATGCAGGGGTTAAGGCTGTCCTTCAAAACGCCCAATCCATTCAAGGAATTATTGGTGCAGTTAGTGAACACTTGACCTTTGATACGCGCTATCAGACGGCTCTTGAAATCGCTATGGGGGCTAGTGGGCAAATATTATTGTTGAGGATGAAGCGGCTGCTAAGCGTTCGATTGACTACTTGAAGCGCAATCGTCAGGGGCGTGCAACTTTCTTGCCGTTGACAACCATCAAACCACGTCAACTTAACGGACAATTTGCCCAAAGTCTAGCCAATGCACCGGGCTTTATTGGTATGGCTTCCGATTTGGTTACCTATGAGGACCGCTTATCTAATATTTTTCAAAACCTCCTAGGGGTAACGGCAATCTTTGATACCATTGACAATGCTAATAAGGCAGCTCGAGCTGTTCGTTTCCAAGTTCGTATGGTTACTCTTGACGGGTCTGAGATTCGTCCCGGTGGTGCCTTTGCTGGTGGTACCAACAAACAAAATAATAATCTCTTCATCAAGCCTGAACTGGATGCATTGACTGCTGAAATTAACCAGATTAAGGCTCAATTAAGTGATAGTGAAGCTAAAGTTGAAGCCCTCAAGATCAAACGTAAGGCTCTACAGAAAGAACTAGAAGACCTTAAGGTAGATGGTGAAAATGCTCGTCTGCAAGAGCAAAAACTAGACCTAGAACACCAACAAGCCTTGTCAGAGGTGGAGAAAAATCAAACCCTAGTGGATAGTTTCAAACAGGATTCTCAGGGAACTGATGGGGCAAATCTTCAAGATAAGGCTGAACAACTTAAAGCAGAGTTAGCACAAATTGCATCTAAGCGTGAGGCCATTAACGACCGTATTGAGGCTATTAAGGAAGATAAAGACGCTCTTGGCCAACAAAAACAGGTTCTCTTAGACAAGCAATCAGAACTTCAGTTGAAGGAACGTGATTTGCAAGCAGAATTGCGTTTTGCTAAGACAGAGAGCAATCGTCTTCAAGCCGACTTGTCTGAGTTAATGAAGGAATCGGATAGTCTTAAAGCGCTCCTTAATAATCAGGTCAATGATGACCAAACTGACCGCCTTCCGCATTTGCAAGCACAGCATAAAGAAGCTGTCCAACGTAAGGACGATTTGGAACAAGCTCTTGTCCGTGCCAAGATTCAGGTGCAAGATTACGAAGGTCAGTTGGAAGACTTGGAGGAGCGTTTGGCTAAAGCTGGCAATCGTAACGAGGACTTGATTCGTCAGCAGACTCGCTTGGAAGAACGTGAAAGTCAGATTAGTCAATTGCTTCGTAAGTTTGCGACCCAGTTGGCTGAAGATTACCAGATGACACTTGAAGTCGCCAAAGGTCAGGCTAGTCCTCTTGACAATGTCGAACAAACTCGCCAGAATCTGCAAGGTCTTGAGCGTTCGATTAAAGCTTTGGGTCCGGTCAATGTAGATGCTATTGCCCAATTTGAAGAGGTTAAGCAACGTCTAGATTTCTTGAACGGCCAAAAGGATGATTTGCTCGAAGCTAAGAGTCTCCTTCTGAATACCATTAATGACATGGATGATGAAGTGAAATCACGCTTTAAAACAACCTTTGAAGCTATCCGAGAAAGCTTTAAACAGACCTTTACCCAGATGTTTGGTGGAGGTTCAGCAGACTTGATTTTGACCTCAGACAATCTCCTAGAGGCTGGGGTAGAAATTTCTGTGCAGCCACCAGGTAAGAAAATTCAATCACTTAACCTTATGTCTGGTGGTGAGAAGGCCTTGTCAGCTCTTGCCCTTCTCTTTGCCATCATTCGTGTTAAAACCATTCCATTTGTTATCCTTGACGAAGTAGAAGCGGCTTTGGATGAAGCCAATGTTAAACGCTTCGGTGACTACCTTAATCGTTTTGACAAGTCCAGTCAATTTATTGTAGTTACCCATCGTAAGGGAACGATGTCTGCTGCAGACTCTATATATGGGGTAACTATGCAGGAATCAGGTGTCTCGAAAATCGTTTCGGTCAAACTAAAAGACCTTGATTTAGACTAAAAATAGATTATATTTTCATGAAAGATAGTTGATAGCTTTATCACTATCTTTTTTCATAGTCTCAAAAAATTTGTAAGGACTTTCAGAAAAACATTAAGTTTGCGCTTTCAAAATTACGCAATCGATTGCGTAAAATGGCTTAACAAAGGCTATGATTAGGATTTTAGGGTTTATGAGAGAGAGGGTGACTTGTCATTTTGCACTGACATGTTACAATATTTAAGGAAATGTCATATGGGGATATGGTGTTTTTTGAAGTTAGTTATAGTGTATGTGTTAAGATACGATTTTCTGGACACATTTAGGCTTCGCGTATACAAGTCTAAGAAGTCTTCTTTCGAGCGAAAAATCCAGGCTGGGAAACCTGGATTTTTCTTTGTCTTTTTAGTTTATTGGTCACCTTTCTCAGCTTGAGATTTGCCTTGTTTGATACCAGCATTGACCAAGCCCTGCATGATAGCCCCAAAAAGGATAGCTTCAAAAATGCCTGATAGCATATTACGGATTGAGAATAATTCTCTAAAATAGTCTTTATTGTCAACTAAGAAGTGAACTAGGGGCATGCCTAAGAACATGCTAATCCCAAAGCATAAACCTGACTTAAGCCCCACGTGCTTAAGTTGTTTTTTCTCTTTCTCAGTCAGTTCTTCCTCGTCAAAAGCATTAACAGCACTTATCTTTAACTTATAAGTAAGGATGCTGCTAACTAACAGAATGATAATCAAGAGGAGGATAGGATAAATACGAGCTACAAGTTCGGGATACTTAAAGCCTATAAGAAAGGCAATACAATTACCACAAAGTAAGGTAAAGAAAAGAACTACGAAAGCTATGTTACCCATTCGATCAACCTGTTGGCGCTTTTGTTCATCTAAAGGACCTGTGATACCATAAAAACGTTTAATTAGTTTGTCAGTGAAAGTTTCTTTAATCATGATTTACCTCTTTCTATCTTATATCTCTATTCGGATTTTCATCCCAAAAGAGACTGTTAAGATCCGTATCTAGAGCTTTAGCTAGATTAAGACAGAGCTCAAGTGTTGGGTTATATTTGTTATTTTCGATCATATTAATGGTCTGTCGGGAAACACCAATAGACTTTGCTAGTTCTAATTGCGAAAGCCCTAAATTCTTTCTAAATTCCCTGACCTGATTCATAATGGGCCTCCTTCTGAAAGACAAGCTAATGTGTTGCTGTAAGTCGCAATTTATTAATTATGTCAACTTTATCTGACATAATTGTAGCAAGTTTATATAGGTGTGTCAATTATCTTAGACATATTTTCCATTTTGGTATTAACTAAAGGATTCTTTGTCAGCTCTTGAAAGCTTTTTGTTTTTTTGGTAAAATTGATAGTAATTGAATAGAAGTCGTAGAGACTAGTAACCTTATGGAATTTGACAGGGATTGGGGGTCATGGACTGGAAGCCTCCTCAAGGGAAGTTTGGCGAATTCCCTCATGAAGACGGCTGACGAATCAAGGTCTGGGTAACCAGATAAAAAACGGATGGTACCGCGTGTCAACGCTCCGGGTTGGAGTTTTGGCATGTGGTTTTTTGTTTGCGATTCGAAATTGTTACATCAGAAAGGAATCTCATGGATTTACAAACACAATTGCAAGAGTTGAAAACATCAACGCAGGCTAAATTGGCTGAAATGCGTGGTGAACACTCTAAAGAATTACAAGAATTGCGTGTTGCAGTTTTGGGTAAAAAAGGATCTTTGACAGATCTTTTGAAGGGACTTAAAGACCTTCCAAATGAAGAACGCCCTAAAGTTGGTAAAATGGTCAACGAAGTTCGTGACGTTTGACTGAAGCTTTTGACGAAGCAGCTAAAGTTGTTGAAGCCGCTAAAATTCAAGCACAACTTGACTCTGAAAGTCTTGACGTAACCCTTCCTGGACGCCAAGTCAAACTTGGAAACCGTCATATTCTTAGCCAAACAGCTGAAGAAATCGAAGACATTTTCTTGGGGATGGGCTTCCAAATCGTTGATGGTTTTGAAGTTGAGACTGACTACTATAACTTTGAACGTATGAACTTGCCTAAGGACCACCCAGCGCGTGACATGCAAGATACCTTCTACATTACGGAAGAAATTTTGCTTCGTACACACACAAGTCCTGTTCAAGCTCGTACACTTGATAAACACGATTTTTCTAAAGGTCCACTTAAGATGATCTCACCAGGACGTGTTTTCCGTCGTGATACAGATGATGCGACTCACAGTCACCAGTTCCACCAAATCGAAGGTTTGGTCGTTGGTAAAAACATCTCAATGGGTGATCTTAAGGGAACGCTTGAAATGATTATCCAAAAAATGTTTGGTGCAGAACGTCAAATCCGTTTGCGTCCATCTTACTTCCCATTCACTGAGCCTTCAGTTGAGGTTGACGTGTCATGCTTCAAGTGTGGTGGTAAAGGATGTAACGTATGTAAGAAGACAGGTTGGATTGAGATCCTGGGTGCTGGTATGGTTCACCCACAAGTGCTTGAGATGTCTGGTGTCGATTCTGAAGAATATTCAGGTTTCGCCTTTGGTCTTGGTCAAGAACGTATTGCCATGCTTCGTTATGGTATCAACGACATTCGTGGTTTCTACCAAGGGGATGTTCGTTTCTCAGAACAGTTTAAATAAGGTTTAGGAGGTTGTCATGTCAGTCGTTATTCGTAAGGTTCTTCCGGAAGAAGTAGCAGAATTAAAAGTTATCTCCGAAGATACCTTTAGAGAGACTTTTGCTCATGATAATACCGAAGACCAGTTGCAAGGTTACTTTGATACCGCACTTTCTGAGGAAGTTCTCTTAGATGAAATCACTCATGAAGAATCGCGTTACTTTTTCATTCTCGTTGATGGTGAAAAGGCAGGTTTTCTAAAGACTAATGTAGGTTCTGCTCAAACAGAGCAGCACTTGGATAATGCCTTTCAAATTCAACGTATTTATATCAGTCAGGCCTTCCAAGGCATGGGCTTGGGTAAGCAACTCTTTGAGTTTGCCTTACAAGAAGCTCGTGATCTAGGTTGTGATTGGGCCTGGTTGGGTGTTTGGGAAAGGAATTTCAAAGCACAGATATTTTACGATAAATATGGCTTCGAAAAATTCGCAGAACACGATTTTCCAGTTGGTGATGGTAAAGTTGACCGCGACTGGTTGCTTAAATTAAAACTATAAACCTATTATTAAGTTGATAGAGAGGAGTTTAAAAGGCGATTAAACGTGTTAGTTCGTCTTCCTCTTATATCAGATATACATATTCCTAAATTACAGAAAGGATTTGAACCCGCTTAAGTAGAGGTTTGAACTCTTCTCTCATTTATCAGTTGAACTGATAATTTTACAGAAGGATTTGAATACGACCTCAAAGTTCGAGATTTAGATAAGTCGCTACTGAAATCAGGATTTCAGGCGACTTCCTAAAATCTTGTCACTTTGGTCCTTGCTTTGCAAGGACACGGTCTTAATATCATAATTATGCTAGTTAGTTATAAATGGTTAAAAGAGTTGGTTGATGTGGATGTTACCACTGCTGAACTCGCTGAAAAAATGTCGACGACAGGTATTGAAGTGGAAGGTGTTGAGACACCTGCCGAAGGCTTGTCAAAATTGGTTGTTGGTCATGTCTTGTCATGTGAAGATGTGCCTGAAACACACTTGCACTTGTGTCAAGTAGATACAGGAGATGCTGAAGGTCCACGTCAAATTGTTTGTGGTGCTCCAAATGTCACTGCTGGCATCAAGGTAATTGTTGCCATTCCTGGTGCCCGTATTGCAGACAATTACAAAATCAAAAAAGGTAAGATTCGCTGCATGGAATCTCTCGGGATGATCTGTTCTTTGGCAGAGCTTGGACTTCCAGATAGCATTATTCCTAAGGAATTTGCGGATGGTATCCAAATTTTGCCAGAAGATGCCGTTCCTGGCGATAGCATTTTCCCATATCTTGACCTTGATGATGAAATCATCGAATTGTCAATCACACCTAACCGTGCGGATGCTCTTTCTATGCGTGGTGTGGCACATGAAGTTGCTGCAATCTATGGAAAATCTGTTCACTTCCCAGAAAAAAACGGTTACTGAAGACAGCAAACCAGCTTCTGATAAGATTTCAGTAGCCATCGAAAGTGATAAAGTGGCTACTTATGCTAGTCGTGTGGTTGAGAATGTTACTGTTCAACCAAGTCCACAATGGTTGCAAAACCTTCTTATGAATGCTGGTATCCGTCCAATCAATAACGTGGTTGACGTGACAAACTATGTTCTTCTTTACTTTGGACAACCAATGCATGCCTTCGATTTGGATAAATTTGAAGATTCACGTATTGTTGCCCGTGATGCCCGTGATGGGGAAAAATTAGTCACTCTCGATGGTGAAGAACGTGAATTGACTGCTGAAGATATTGTTATTACAGTTGCTGACAAACCAGTTGCCCTCGCAGGTGTTATGGGTGGCGCTTCAACTGAAATTGACAACAATTCTAAAAATGTCGTTCTCGAAGCTGCTGTTTTTGATGGTAAATCAGTTCGTAAGACAAGTAGCCGTCTCAACCTTCGTTCAGAATCATCATCACGTTTTGAAAAAGGTATCAATAACGATACTGTCCTTGAAGCACTTGATTTTGCTGCAGCTATGTTGCAAGAATTGGCAAATGGAACGGTTCTTGCAGGCCGTGTTCAAGCGGGATTTGTTGATACAGAGCCAGTTCAAGTTTCTACAAGCCTTGGCTACGTAAATGTTCGCCTTGGTACAGAATTGACTTTTGCGGATATTGAAGATGTGTTTGCGAAACTTGGTTTTGGATTGACTGGTGATGCTGATAAATTCAATGTATCTGTACCACGTCGTCGTTGGGATATCAGTATCCAAGCAGACTTGGTTGAGGAAATTGCACGTATCTACGGCTATGAAAAATTGCCTACGACACTTCCAGAGGCAGCAGGAACAGCTGGTGAGTTGACTGAAACACAAGCGCTTCGTCGTAAGGTTCGTACCATTGCTGAAGGTGCTGGATTGACGGAAATCATCTCATATGCTTTGACAACACCTGAAAAGCTGTTGAATTTGCTGTGACACCTACTAACTTGACTGAGTTGATGTGGCCAATGACTGTTGACCGTTCAGCCCTCCGTCAGAACATGGTCTCTGGTATGCTTGATACCGTTGCTTACAATGTTAACCGTAAGAATAGTAACGTTGCTATTTACGAAATCGGTAAGGTCTTTGAACAAAATGGTAATCCAAAAGAGGAATTGCCAAATGAAATCAATACCTTTGCCTTCGCTATTTCTGGTCTTGTAGCTGAAAAAGATTTCCAAACTAAAGCAACACCAGTTGATTTCTTCTATGCTAAAGGGATTGTTGAAGCTCTCTTTGATAAACTTGAAGTTTCAGTTGACTATGTACCGACAAAAGACCTAGCAAGTATGCACCCAGGTCGTACAGCTGCTATTGTCCTTGATGGTCAAACGATTGGATTCCTTGGTCAGGTTCACCCACAAACTGCTAAAAACTACGGTATTCCAGAAACTTATGTGGCTGAAATTAACCTTAGTGCTGTAGAAGCAGCCTTGCAACCGGATCAACCATTTGTTGAAATCACAAAATTCCCTGCAGTATCACGTGATATCGCCCTTCTTCTCAAGGCAGAAATCACTCATCAAGAAGTTCTTGATGCTATCTACTCTGCAGGAGTGAAACGTTTGGTTGCCGTTAAACTCTTCGACGTTTACGCAGGTGAAAAACTTGGTGCTGGAATGAAATCAATGGCTTATAGCCTTACCTTCCAAAATCCAAATGACAACCTCACAGACGAAGAGGTTGCTAAATACATGGAAAAAATCACCAAAGCTCTTACTGAGAAAGTCGAAGCAGAGGTTCGTTAATAGTTAAAAAATCCATCTGAGAAGATGGATTTTTAAGTGACTAGACTATATTACAAAAAGGAGTTAATTTGTTTTTAGAGTTTTTTGATGGGGTATTAGGACATTACACTTTTGAATCTGATAAAGTCAATGTTCTGATTGGTGGTTTACCCAGTCTTGCTTATCCCTTGGGGCAAGTAATATTTGTATTATTAGTCTACAGGTTACTCGTTCATCAATATTTTAAAAAATTTTTAATCATGTCACCTCAAGATATCTGGGCTTGGCAGAAGGAAAAGTTTTGTCAAAGTAAATTATCTTTCATTGTCATCCCAATAGTTTATCTGTTTATTTTCGGAATGACCTATGTTTTGGTTGAGGATGTTTTAGCTACCGTCACTATTTACAAAGACTATAGAGGCCCTATAGCTAAAACCATTGATGGAAAAGTTGAACAAATAGATATTAGTCATGTTGGGACAAAAACGAGTAGTGCTAGGATTAATGCTCACTTTGTAAGCTCTGACGGGCAGACTTATGACATTCACCTGATAAACGGTGATAAGAGAATCGCTAATTATATGCGCCATCATAAGTCAGAGTCCTACACAGCAACACTTTCCTTTGATAAACATGGCAAACCAGTTTACATTTCTAAATTCTGGGAATAAGCAGTCTGGATAGCTCTTTCAGGGATTTGCACTTGACAAATATGTAAATTCTCTGCATAATAAAAGAAAAAGCCATGAAAAGAGGGTAGCCATGCAAATTATTAAACGTAATGGTCAAGTTGCTGAATTTGATCCTGATAAAATTTACCAAGCCATCTTAAAAGCAGCACAGACTGTGTATGTTCTTGATGATACTTGGCGCCAAAATCTTGCTCAAGTGACGAAAAAAGTAGTGCTTGATCTTCAAGATGCTCAGGTGGAACGCCCAACCATTAACATGATTCAGTCATTGGTTGAAAATCGTCTCATGGAAGCAGGCTTTATCAATATTGCCGAGCATTATATTTCATACCGTTTGCAACGAGATTTGGAGCGTAACGGTTATGGTGACAAGGTCATTGTACACCTACGCTTTGAGCAGACTAAATAAGAAAAGCCATCAAGCGATGGCTTTTTTTGTGTCTGATTGTCACTTTGTCTTTTTTAAAAGTTTTATAAAGGATTCCAGTTCCTGTCCATGACCTATCTGCAGATAAGTTTCAGAAGTTGGTCTAATAAAGGAGGATTCTAAAAAGCGAATCTGCTTGTGGGCTTTGAATTTTTCAAGTGAAAACTCCTTAGGAAGTTGCCAGGTCACATGCCTAGGGGAAATCTGAAAAGGAATGCTAACCTTAGATTTGTCAATGATGGCTTGACTTTTACTCATGTTTTGTTGGAAGAGGTCACCAAGTTTTTTAATGTTTTTTTGGAACATGCCATTTTCGAGATAAACGGAAAGTGCTTTTTGCATGATGAGATTGGTATCATAGTCAATAAGTCCCTTGTGGCTCAAAAAGGTGGGCTTAAGATTAGGAGGTAAGACAAGGCTACCTAGACGTAAACCTGGAAAAAGAGCCATGGAAAAGGATTTGATGTAGATGGTCTGATTTTGGGTGTCATAGTAGTGAATCGGGAGATTTTTACTATCGCTAAAGTCTCCCATATAGTCATCCTCGACGATATAAACGTTATACTGATTGGCAAGTTGGGCCAGCTTTTCTTTTTCACTGGCAGAATAGCTTAATCCAAGAGGGTTGGAGTAACGACTGATGGTATAGAAGAACTTAATCTGTCCAGATTTAAAGTACTCTTCCAAGCGGTCAAAATCTAAACCATCAAAACCACGGTTAATCGTTTCGTAAGCTAGATTTTGACGGTTGATGAGCTGGTTCATGCGATGATAGGTAGGTTGTTCTAAGAGAATTTTGTAGCCCCCATTACCAAAATCCATCTGTGAAAGAATGTAAAGGGCCTGTTGGCTTCCTGAGGTTATGACAATCTGATCCGAATTGACATAAATATCGTCAGCAATTAATCGACTCTTTAAGGCTTCAAGCAAATCTTTGAGTCCAGCTTGTTCATGATAATAGTTGAAGAGGTAGTCTTGGTGACCCGCCAAACTTTCATCTAAACAAAGCTTGAAATCCTCGTAGGCCAATTGATTGTAATCGTTAAGGTTAAGAAGCACCTTATTATCAACTTCATTGCGACCTTCGAGGACATAATAGCCACTCTTGGGTACGGCGTAGATATAGTTTTGATACTTGAGTTCCAAGAGTGCTCTTTGGGCTGTATCCTTACTACAGGCATAAGTCTGGCTTAGTTGACGAATAGAGGGGAGCTTACTCCCTTTTTTCAAAGTACCATTTTGGATATCTTTGATGATGGTCTCGACAATATCTTGATAAATACTCATAACTGACACCTTACAGATTTTCCCTTATTTTACCCTACTTGCCTTCTAAGGGCAAGAGTCCTAGAGATATTTGACAAGATTATTAGATTTTGACATAATAAAAAGGTTGTAAGGTAAAACTAAATTCCCCTTTCAAACAAGTTTAAGGAGATTATAAGAATGACTTTTAAGAAAATCTTAGGACTTTTGGCTCTTGCATGCTTAACCATTATCGGTTTGTCAGCTTGCACACCAGAGAAAGAGCCTACTTGGACCTACGATAAAAACAAAATGCTATTTACAGGACAAGATGCTAGTGTACAAGTTCTTTCTGCAACTAAAATCGAATCACCGGAAGGTCAAAAAGCTGTACGCGTTCACTATAAACTTAGCAACTCAAGTAAAGAAACTATGAATGCCTACACTCTTTTGATGAAGGTGGTCCTTGATGTGAAACAAGAAAAGGAAGAAGTTAAGGTTGCTACTATTGTCTTTTCTAAAGATGATGACCGAGATAAGATTGCAAATAAGACCAAGATTGCTCCTAAGGAAGTTAAAGAAATCGTTGTTGACTATGCCGTTGCAGATTTTGATCATGATCTTAGCATTGATTTCTCTGATTACGGTACTGAGGCAAACGCGACTGCCAAGCTTTCACTACAAAATCTTGAAAAGGCACCTGTCAAATACTTTGATAAAAAAGCTCAATAAGTCTTATCACCACATGAATCTGTGGTGTTTTTTTATTGCCTTAAATCTGTACCCATACAGTAACGAAAATACTATCTTGTTTAATCGTCAGAATTTTCATAAACTTATACTATATTTATTGACTAAGGAGTTTTAGCTATGTCAGCGAAACGTTTATCCATTTCTGCATTTTTCATGGCACTTGTTATTATTTTGAGCTCGAGTCTCTTATCTATTCCAGTGCCAGGAGGTCATTTCTATTTTAACGGGATTATTATTTTCCTAGTTGGTTTAATTTTCCCACCTACAGAAGCAGTTATTATTGCCGGAGTAGGTTCTTTTATTGGAGATTTTCTTTTTTACCCTCTTCCTATGTGGGTAACTCTAGTAACACACAGCCTTCAAGTTCTCGCTATTGCACTCATTGTTGGAGGACGCTTAGGAAAATTGAGCAAGTCTAGGGCAGCTTTAGGTCTCTTGATTGGGGCTATTATTGACTTAGTCGGATATGGCTTAGGAAGGGCCTTTATCTATGGTACGCCTGCCTATGCTATTATGAAGATTCCTTTTGACATTGTAGCTACTATTCTTGGTTTAGGAGTCGCCTACTACATTTATTTCCATACAGGTTTTGTTAAACAGTTTAAAAAGACCTGGGAAGGAAAATAGATGACCAAAGTAATTGTTGCCAATGACCTGGTTGGTCTAGGTAAGGTTGCTTTAACTAGTAGCCTCCCTATCATGTCAGCTTGTCAAACTGAAGTCCTTCCTTTACCAACAGTTCTTTTATCTTCGCATACAGGAGAGTTTGAAAATATCTATGTACGGGATCTTACGGATGACCTAAAGGGATTTTGTAAGCAGTGGGAGCACTTGGATTTTATAGTAGATGGCCTTGTGAGTGGTTATTTTAAGTCAGAAGAAGCACTAAAATGTGTAGGTCAATTGGCTCGCGATAAACAGATAGCTCTATTTGTTGACCCTATTATGGGTGACAATGGTCGTCTCTATCAAGGATTTGATAGAAACTATGTAGAAGCCATGAAAGCTTTCTGTCAACAAGCAGATGTCATCATTCCTAATCTGACAGAAGCTGCCTTTTTGACGGATACTCCCTATCTTGAAGAAGGTTCCTATGATGAGGCCACTATTGAAAAGCTTCTGAGAGAGTTGACCAAGCTTGGACCTAGAAAAGTTATTTTGACAGGTATCTCATTTGAGACAGATAAAATTGGGTTGGCTTATTTTGATAAAGAGACTAATCGAACGATTTATCGCATGCAAAAACGTTATCGCTATCATTTTTATGGAAGCGGCGATTTACTAACGGCAATCTTATCAGCAGGTTACTTTTATAATCTTGATATACTAAAGGTTTGTGATTTAGCCTTGGATGTCATGGATAGGGTTCTCTCGTCAACACTGTCCTCTGGTCGTCCTTTAAAATATGGTCTTTGCTATGAGCCCCATATCGGTTATTTATTCAGTGGTTTTAATGCCCTATTGGAGGAGAAAAATGAAAAATGATAAAACACGTGAATTAGTTGAATTAAGTTTGTATGCAGCTTTAATTATTGTGAGTGTACAGTTTATTCGTATTCCTTTTGGACCTCAATTTGTCCATCTGGGAAATGCCCTAGTTGTGATTGCTGTTTTGATTTTCGGTGCCAGAAAAGGTGCGCTAGTCGCAACAGTAGGGTTAGGGCTATTTGATATTTTCAATGGCTATGCTGCTGAGGTTTGGATTACTATTTTAGAATCTTTGATTGTTTGTTATGTTCTCTATCTTGTTTTTAAAAAGCTTCTAAAATCAAATGACAAAATGGCTAACATCATAATCATTGGAGTCATAGCGGCAGTGACCAAAATTATTTTGAATTTTGTTAAGTATACGATTATTAATAGTGTTGTTGCGGCTTTACCACTCAATGCAGCTATGGTATTGGCACTTACTAAAATTGGTGGAACCTTTGGAACATCAGTAGTGACGATCATTGCGGTCCCTCTCCTCTATCCTGTCTTCAAACGTATTTTACAGAGAAACTAAAGATTTAGCAGGTTAGTCCTGCTTTTTCTTTTTAATTTTCCAGAAGCAGAGGTCCAAATTTTCACTAAAAAATGGTAAAATAGTAAAGTTAATGTCAAGAAAGGAAAGGGCTGAAGGAAGGTTCAGTCCAGATATGCTATGTCTATTTTAGAAGTCAAAAATCTTAGTCACGGATTTGGTGACCGTGCTATTTTTGAAAATGTCTCATTCCGTTTGCTCAAAGGTGAACATATCGGTCTTGTCGGTGCTAACGGTGAAGGAAAGTCAACCTTCATGTCTATCGTTACTGGAAAATTGCAGCCAGATGAAGGTAAGGTAGAGTGGTCTAAATACGTTACAGCGGGTTATTTGGATCAGCATGCTGTTCTTGAAAAGGGGATGACCGTACGTGATGTCCTTCGTACGGCTTTTGACGAACTCTTTAAGACTGAAGAACGTATCAACGAGATTTACATGTCTATGGCTGACGAAGGTGCTGATGTTGATGCTCTGATGGAAGAAGTGGGTGAGCTTCAGGATCGCTTGGAAACGCGTGATTTCTACACACTAGATGCTAAGATTGATGAGGTTGCCCGTGCACTAGGTGTCATGGATTTTGGCATGGATACAGACGTCACGGACCTTTCAGGTGGTCAACGTACCAAGATTCTCTTGGCTAAGTTATTGCTTGAAAAACCAGATATCTTGCTTCTCGATGAGCCAACCAACTATTTGGATGCTGAACACATTGCCTGGCTTAAACGTTACCTTCAAGAGTATGAAAATGCCTTTGTCCTCATTTCGCACGATATTCCGTTCCTAAACGATGTGATTAACATTGTCTATCATGTTGAAAATCAAGACTTGGTTCGTTATGCAGGTGATTATGACAATTTCCAGTCTGTCTATGCTATGAAGAAAGCTCAATTAGAAGCTGCCTATGAACGTCAGCAAAAGGAAATTGCAGACCTTCAAGATTTCGTTAACCGAAACAAGGCACGTGTTGCTACTCGAAATATGGCCATGTCTCGTCAGAAGAAATTGGATAAGATGGAAATTATTGAATTGCAGGCTGAGAAGCCAAAACCTGAATTCCATTTCAAGGAAAGTCGTACACCTGGACGTTTTATTTTCCAAACCAAAGACCTCGTTATTGGTTACGACCGCCCTTTGACCAAGGCTCCTTTGAATCTAACCTTCGAACGTAATCAAAAAGTAGCTATCGTGGGTGCCAATGGTATCGGTAAGACTACTTTGCTTAAGAGCTTGCTTGGTATTATTCAACCACTCGAAGGAGAAGTTGAAACAGGTGACTTTATTGACCTAGGTTACTTTGAGCAAGAAGCAGAAGGGTCACGTCAGACGCCTCTTGAAGCGGTTTGGGATGCCTTCCCAGCCTTAAATCAAGCTGAGGTCCGTGCGGCTCTAGCCAAATGCGGATTAACCTCTAAGCATATTGAAAGCCAAATTCAAGTGCTTTCTGGTGGGGAACAGGCTAAAGTTCGCTTCTGTCTCCTTATGAATCGTGAAAATAATGTTCTTGTTCTGGATGAACCTACCAACCACTTGGATGTTGACGCCAAGGATGAATTGAAGCGTGCCCTTCAGGCCTTCAAGGGCAGTATCCTTATGGTATGTCACGAACCAGAATTTTATGAAGGTTGGACAGACGTTTGGGATTTTAATGAGTTAGTATAGAGATAAAAGAGTGTTGACATTCTCTAAAGAGAAAGTTCCTCACTCTTTTTTATATTTTAAAGCAAAGTAGACTTACTACGATTTGATAAGAGAGATGGTATTGAGGAAGGTAGCGTCGTAAAGCGATTTTCTACATATTTTGACGTATCCTATTTGGGTTTTAGAGCACAGAAACTTAATTTGTTCAAAAAGTAACAAAGTCTGAGCATAAAAGGTGTAACCGTTTTCTGATTATGGTAGAATAAAACAGTAAACTATTATCAAAAGAAAGTTGGATAAACTTATGTCAAAAATCGTAGTTGTTGGTGCTAACCACGCTGGTACTTTTAGTATTAATACTATTCTCGATAATTACGGAGACCAAAATGAAGTAGTTGTTTTCGACCAAAACTCTAACATCTCATTCTTGGGTTGTGGTATGGCTCTTTGGATCGGTAATCAAATTTCTGGTTCTGATGGTCTTTTCTATGCCAACAAAGAAGGACTTGAAAGCAAGGGTGCTAAAGTTTATATGAACTCACCAGTTGAGTCTATTGACTTTGATGGTAAAACTGTTACGGCCCTTGTAGATGGCAAAGAGCACGTTGAATCATATGACAAATTGATTTTGGCTACTGGGTCTCAACCAATCTTGCCTCCAATCGAAGGTGCTGAAATTAAAGAAGGTAGCCGTACTTTCGAAGCTACACTTGAAAACCTTCAATTCGTTAAACTTTTCCAAAACGCCCAAGAAGTTATTGATAAGTTGAACGACAAATCTCAAGATATCAAACGTGTAGCGGTTGTAGGTGCTGGTTACATTGGTGTTGAATTGGCTGAAGCTTTCCAACGTCATGGTAAAAGAAGTTATCCTTATCGACGTTGTTGATACATGTTTGGCAGGTTATTACGACCATGACTTGACTGAACTTATGGCTAAAAATATGGAAAGCCACGGTATTAAATTGGCATTTGGTGAAACTGTTAAGGCAGTTGAAGGTGACACTAAAGTTGAACGTATCGTCACTGATAAAAATACTTACGATGTCGACATGGTTGTCCTTGCAGTAGGTTTCCGTCCTAACACAGCTCTTGGTGCTGGTAAATTGGAAACATTCCGTAATGGGGCTTACCTTGTTAATAAGAAACAAGAAACATCAATCCAAGACGTTTATGCAGTTGGTGACTGTGCTACCGTTTATGACAATGCCCTTGAAGATGTGAACTACATTGCCTTGGCTTCAAACGCTGTTCGCTCAGGTATTGTCGGTGGTCATAATGCCGGTGGTGGCGATGTTGAATCAAACGGTGTTCAAGGATCAAATGGTATTTCAATCTATGGTTTGAACATGGTATCTACTGGTTTGACAGAAGAAAAAGCAAAACGCTTTGGTTTCAATCCAGCAGTAGTAGAATCAACAGATCTTCAAAAAGCTGCCTTCATGGAAGATGAAAATGAAGACGTTACAATCAAGATTGTCTATGACAAAGATACACGTAAAGTTCTTGGTGCTCAAATGGTATCACGTATGGACATCTCTATGGGAATCCACATGTTCTCATTGGCTATCCAAGAAGGTGTAACTATCGACCGTCTTCAATTGCTTGATTTGTTCTTCTTGCCACACTTTAACCAACCGCTTAGCTATATTGCTAAAGCAGCTATCTCAGCTAAATAATCTGAAACAGCTAATTCAACTCAATTAGCTGTTTTTTCTTTTTTGAAATACGAAAAAAGCCTCCTAGTGGAGACTTTTATTTAACTAATGTCAAATTAGTTTTTTGAAGCTTCTTGGAAGTCTGGGTTTTTCCATGCTTCATCAATGATAGCTTGCAATTCATCAGCAGAAGCTTTCATTTTTTGTTGTTCAGCATCGTTCAATGGGATGTTAACTGGACGCACGATACCGTGTGCACCTACGATAGCAGGTTGACCGATAAAGACGTTGCTTACACCATATTGACCTTCTTGGAATACAGACAATGGAAGTACTGCATTTTCATCGTCAAGAATAGCTTTAGTGATACGTGCAAGAGCTACGGCGATACCATAGTATGTAGCACCTTTTTTGTTGATGATTGTGTAAGCGGCATCACGAACACCTTCGAACAATTCAACCAATTCAGCTTCTTGAACGTTTTCTTTATCTTTAAGGAATTCTTCAAGGTTTACACCGGCGATGTTAGCGTGTGACCAAACGGCAAATTCTGAGTCACCGTGTTCACCCATGATGTAGGCGTGAACTGAACGAGCGTCAACGTCAAGTTTTTCAGCAAGTGCTTGACGGAAACGAGCTGAGTCAAGTGAAGTACCTGAACCGATAACGCGTTCTTTAGGGAATCCTGAGAATTTCCATGTTGAGTAAGTCAATACGTCAACTGGGTTAGCTGCTACAAGGAAGATTCCTTTGAAGCCTGATTCAACAACTTGAGTAACGATAGATTTGTTGATTGCAAGGTTTTTACCAACAAGATCAAGACGAGTTTCACCTGGTTTTTGTGGAGCACCAGCAGTGATAACTACAAGGTCAGCATCCGCACAGTCTTCGTATTTAGCTGCGTAGATTTTTTTAGGTGAAGTGAAAGCAAGCGCGTGGCTAAGGTCAAGCGCATCACCAACAGCTTTTTCGAACAATTGTGGAATTTCGATGATACCAAGTTCTTGAGCGATACCTTGGTTTACAAGTGCGAAAGCGTAAGATGAACCTACGGCACCGTCACCAACGAGGATGACTTTTTTGTGTTGTTTAGTTGCAGTCATGGGTCTAAACATCTCCTTATTTTTTAATTGGGTTACCCCGTACACTGCTTATTCTACCACTTTAAGTGATGGATGTCACGAAATATTAAGTAAATAATAGATGAAAGCGTTTACACAACTGAAAAATAAAGCGTTTTATGGTATAATATTATAGAAATTTTCTATACTCTTTTATTAGAGTTTGGAATGATTTGAATGAAAGAAAAGAGGCATTTTTAGAGTGCAAGATAATAATTTAATTGACGTTAATTTGACGTCTGAGATGAAGACGAGCTTTATCGATTATGCCATGAGTGTTATCGTGTCTCGTGCTCTTCCAGATGTTCGTGACGGTTTAAAACCTGTACAACGTCGTATTCTTTATGGAATGAATGAGCTTGGGGTGACACCTGATAAGCCGCATAAAAAATCTGCCCGTATCACCGGGGATGTCATGGGTAAATATCACCCACACGGGGATTCATCTATCTATGAAGCCATGGTCCGTATGGCACAATGGTGGAGCTACCGTTACATGTTGGTTGATGGTCACGGGAACTTTGGTTCTATGGACGGAGATGGGGCTGCCGCTCAGCGTTATACTGAGGCGCGTATGTCTAAAATCGCCTTGGAAATGCTACGTGATCTTAACAAGAATACCGTAGATTTTCAAGATAACTATGATGGATCAGAACGTGAGCCAATCGTTCTTCCGTCACGTATTCCCAACCTTCTTGTCAATGGTGCGACAGGGATTGCCGTTGGTATGGCGACTAACATTCCACCACATAATTTGGCTGAAACGATTGATGCTGTCAAATTGATGATGGATAATCCTGAAGTCACAACGCGTGAACTGATGGAAGTTCTTCCTGGGCCAGACTTCCCAACTGGAGGCTTGGTCATGGGGAAATCTGGTATTCACAGAGCATACGAGACTGGTAAGGGGTCTATTGTCCTTCGTTCGCGTACTGAGATTGAAACAACTAAATCAGGTCGTGAGCGTATTGTTGTCACTGAGTTCCCTTACATGGTCAATAAGACCAAGGTACATGAACATATCGTTCGACTTGCTCAAGAAAAACGTATTGAAGGAATTACAGCAGTCCGTGACGAGTCTTCTCGTGAAGGGGTACGCTTTGTCATTGAAGTGCGTCGTGACGCTTCTGCCAACGTAATTTTGAATAATCTGTTCAAGTTGACACAACTTCAGACTAACTTTAGCTTCAATATGTTGGCCATTGAGAAAGGTGTTCCAAAGATTCTTTCCCTTCGTCAAATCTTGGCTGACTATATTGCTCACCAACAAGAAGTTGTGGTTCGTCGTACACAGTTTGACAAGGATAAGGCTGAAGCACGTGCCCACATTTTAGAAGGGTTGCTGATTGCTCTTGATCATTTGGATGAAGTGATTACGATTATCCGTAACAGTCAAACTGATGCAGAGGCTCAAGCTGAGTTGATGGCTCGCTTCGAACTCACGGAACGTCAAAGTCAAGCCATTCTTGATATGCGTTTGCGTCGTTTGACAGGTTTGGAACGTGATAAGATTCAAAATGAGTACAATGATCTCCTTGCCTTGATTGCTGATTTAGCTGATATTTTTGGCAAAACCAGAACGTGTCATTGCTATCATCAAGGAAGAATTGGACGAAAGCAAGCGTAAATTCGCAGATGCTCGTCGTACAGAACTTATGGTCGGAGAAGTCGTTTCTCTTGAAGATGAAGATCTCATCGAAGAAGAAGATGTTGTTATCACTCTTTCAAACAAGGGGTATATTAAACGTTTAGCCCAAGACGAGTTCCGTTCACAAAAACGTGGAGGACGTGGTGTTCAAGGTACTGGTGTTAACGATGATGACTTTGTTCGAGATATTGTCTCAACAAGCACTCATGATCACCTTTACTTCATGACCAATAAGGGACGTGTATACCGTCTCAAGGGGTATGAAATCCCTGAGTATGGTCGTACAGCCAAAGGCTTACCTATTGTCAATCTCTTGAAGTTGGACGAAGGTGAGACCATTCAAACTGTTATTAACGCTAAGAGTGATGAAGCTTCTGAAAATAATCACCTTGTCTTTGTAACTCGTCAAGGTCTGGTTAAACGTACCAAAGAAGCAGAATTTAAGAACATTCGTCAAAATGGCTTGATTGCTTTGAAACTTAGAGAAGGTGACGAGCTAATCAATGTCTTCTTGACTACTGGTAATGAAGAAATTGTCATTGGTACAAAATTTGGTTACAGTGTACGCTTCAAAGAGGACACTATTCGAAGCATGAGCCGTATGGCTGCCGGTGTTAAAGGGGTAACTCTTCGTGATGGTGACCAAGTTGTTGGTGCAGCTGCCATTACAGAAGACCAAGAAGTCTTGATCATCACTGAAAAAGGTTACGGTAAGCGTACCTCAGCGACTGAATACCCAACGAAGGGACGTGGTGGTAAAGGTATCAAGACTGCTAATATCACAGAGAAGAATGGTAACCTAGCAGGTATCGTAACAGTGTCTGGTGATGAGGATATCATGGTCATCACTGATACAGGTGTTATCATCCGTACTGCCGTTGCTAATATCTCTCAAACTGGTCGTGCAACTCAAGGGGTTAAGGTAATGCGTTTGGATGACTCTGCTCGTATTGTAACCTTTGCTTTAGTTGAGCCAGAAGAAGTTGAACAAGCTTCCGAAGACCAAGAAAGTGGTGACAACTAATGAGCAAAGATAAGAAAAATAAAGCAACAAAAAAACGCCGTAAGTGGCTGGATATTCTTCGCTGGGTGTTGATTGTTGTTCTCTTGGTTGTTGGTTTAGCCTTGATTTTCAATAAGTCTATTCGAAACACAGTAATTGCTTGGAATACCAATAAGTATCAAGTGAGCAAGGTTTCTAAAAAGACTATTGAGAAAAACAAGGAAGCTAAGACGAGCTTTGACTTTGATACCGTTAAATCAATTAGTACAGAGTCTGTCTTGCAGGCACAGATGGATGCTCAAGAGCTTCCTGTCGTTGGTGGTATTGCTATTCCAGAGGTAGGTATTAATCTCCCTATTTTCAAAGGACTTGGCAATACTGAGTTGACCTACGGTGCAGGAACTATGAAGGAAGACCAAGTCATGGGTGGTGAAAACAACTATTCACTAGCTAGTCACCACGTCTTTGGTATTGCTGGTGCATCTGACATGCTATTTTCACCACTAGATAAGGCTAAGGAAGGCATGAAAATTTATCTTACGGATAAAAATAAGGTCTATACTTATGTCATTAGTGAGGTCAAGGTTGTCCAACCAACTGAAGTAGCAGTGGTTGATGATACACCAGGCAAGTCTGAAGTTACTTTGGTAACTTGTACGGATGCTGAAGCAACTCAGCGTACAATCGTCAAAGGTGAATTGAAATCACAGGTAGATTTTGACAAGGCAAGTTCAGATATTATTGAGGCCTTTAATAAGTCATACAATCAATTTCAAAGTTAAGAAAGGGGCCCTCGGGCCTTTTTCTATGGAGGAAAATATGTTTTTAAATATAGTGCACCATGTTGCTATTATTGTTTCTAATTATGAGTTGTCTCGAGATTTTTATGTCAATAAACTTGGTTTTGAGATTATTCGGGAAAATCACCGTCCAGAACGTCATGATTATAAGTTAGACCTACGTTGTGGAGATATAGAACTTGAAATCTTTGGCAATAAGACCAGTGATTCGAACTATGTGGAGCCACCTAAACGTCCGTCTTATCCTGAGGCCTGTGGCTTACGTCATTTAGCTTTCAGAGTGACTAATATTGAAGAGGTTGTCAAAGAGTTAGAACAAAAGGGTATTTCCTGCCAACCAGTTCGCAAGGACGCTTTTACCGGTGAAAAGATGACTTTCTTTGCTGATCCGGATGGTCTTCCCTTGGAATTGCACGAATAGTTTTTTTGACCTTATTTTTTTAAGTCATGGTATAATAAATTCACGATTGGACTCATAGCCAGTCGTCCTTTAGGAGATTATGGAATAATATTCTATTTTCGAAAGGAAACACACATGAAATTGAAAAAACTTCTTGTTACTGGGATGACTTTATTGGCTTCAGTAACAGCCTTCACTTCGGTTGCGCAAGCAGCAACATCATCGCAAGTCCAAAAGGTTATTGATGAATCTTATGTTCAACCAGACTATGTGATGGGTTATTCATTGTCGGAAGAGCAACGTAATGAAACCTTGAATTTGTTAGGGTATGACAGTAGTAAGGATACTAATGTCAAGACCTTGACGACATCTGCATATGCGAATATCATGAACGTTGCTGACGATTCTAGTCTTCAGCTATATTCTTCAGTTAAGATTGCTAAGCTAGGTGCTAAGGAAACCTTGAGTGTAGAGATTGTGACACCGCAAAATATCACGAAAATCACTCCAGATATGTACCGTAATGCTGCAACGACACTTGGTATCGAACATGCTAAGATTACCGTAGCAGCACCAATCGCAGTTACTGGAGAAAGTGCCTTGGCTGGTATTTACTATTCCCTTGAGCAAAATGGGGCTAAGGTCTCAGATGAAAGCAAAGAGCTTGCACAAGAGGAACTTAAAACCCTTTCTCAAATTAATGAGGAAAATTCAGGCAAGAGTGACTATGATGCAGACAAGCTTAATGTAGCTATGACTGATATTAAGTCAGCAGTTGCTGATAAAGGGGATAAGTTGACTGAAGGCCAAGCTAAAACGATTGTTCAGCAGACTATCAATAATTACAACTTGGATCTTTCTGATACGCAAATTAACCTTCTGGTGAATTTTGCTATGAATTTATCTAAGTCTTCAATTATTGATAGTGCTAGCTTTAAGTCAACCTTGAGTTCACTTAAAGATTCTATCGTTTCCAAAGCTGGTAATACCTTCTCTGGAATCAACCTAAACTTTAATGCCAACAAAGCGGTTGAGAACAGCAAAAATATCTTTGCACAAATTTGGCAAGCTATCGTAGATTTCTTTACAGGACTTTCTAAATAGTAAAAGAGCTATCCGTTTGGATGGCTTTTTTCTATTTTTCAGAAAATATGTGAAATGCTATTGAAATTATTCCAACAATTGTGTAGAATGGTAAACATCAATTCAGATTATTCTGAAAATTTGTTTTAGGAGATTCTCTTATGTCACAAACAAGTGTATCTAGTCAGTCTACCTGGCGTAGTAAAATAAAAGCAATGGGACCAGGTATCCTAATGGCTTCAGCGGCCGTAGGTGGTTCCCACATCGTTTCATCAACCCAAGCGGGTGGTTCTTATGGATGGGCCTTGTTAGGCTTGGTTATTCTTGCCAACCTCTTCAAATACCCGTTCTTCCGTTTTGGTGCCGAGTATACCGCAGATACAGGTAAAACCCTCGTTGAAGGTTATGCTGAGAAAGGTAAATTCTATCTTTGGGTATTCTTCATTTTGAATGTCTTCTCAGCCTTGGTTAATACTGCGGGAGTTTCTATTCTTTGTTCAGCCATCATTGCTAGTGCCTTTCCAATGCTTGGTTTGAGTATTACCACATGGTCAATTATTTTGGTTGCCATTATCTGGGGAATGTTACTCTTTGGTGGTTACAAACTTCTTGATGGTATGGCAAAATGGATCATGTCAGCTTTGACTATCGCAACAGTAGCAGCAGTTATTATTGCGGCAATCAAACATCCAGAGTACAGTGCTGACTTCGTTGAAAAAACACCATGGCAGCTCGCAGCCCTTCCATTTATCGTTTCACTTCTTGGATGGATGCCAGCACCAATTGAAATTTCAGCCATTAACTCACTTTGGTCAGCTGAGAAAAAGAAAACTGTTGATTTCAACACTGATGATGCCCTCTTTGACTTTAACGTTGGTTACATCGGAACAGCTATTCTTGCGGTATTCTTTGTAGCACTCGGGGCTCTTATTCAGTATCCAACTGGTAAGCCTGTAGAAGCAGCATCAGCTAAGTATATTGCACAGTTTGTTGGTATGTACGCATCAGTGCTTGGTGAGTGGTCACGTTATTTGATTACCTTTATCGCTTTCTTGTGTATCTTTGGTACTGTAATTACCGTTATTGATGGTTACTCACGTGTTAACGAAATTTCTCTTCGCCTTTTGTTTAACCAAAAAGAAAAAAATCAAACACCTTTGAATGTTTGGATGACCTTGACAGCTATTCTTGGTCTCATCATTATTTTCTTCTTCCAAGGTCAAGTAGCAACCATGCTTCGTTTCGCCATGATTGGTTCATTCCTTACAACACCTTTCTTTGCGCTTTTGAATTACGTACTTGTTACAAAAGAGAAGAAAGACCTTCCAACTTGGTTGAAAGGACTTGCCATTGCAGGGTTTGATCTTCTTGTTCGGATTTGCCCTCTTCTTTATCTGGGCTTTGGCTATTGGTAAAAGCAGGTTAATAGGAATAAACGGTTTCCATATGGAAGCTGTTTTTTTATTTTTATAAATATGGGAGTAGGAGAGCTTATACCCAAGAGCATACAAAAAAACCATTCCAATCGGAATGGCTTAACAACAAGATGTTGCTTATTTGAGACCGTATTTTTTTGTTGAAACGATCCACGCGTCCGTCTGCTTGTGTGAATTTTTTTGACGGCCAGTGTAGAATGGGTGTGAATCTGATGAAATTTCTACACGGATAAGTGGGTAAGTTTCACCTTCGAATTCAACTGTTTCGTTTGAGTGTTTAGTTGAACCGCTAAGGAATTGGTAACCAGTAGTTGTGTCCATGAATACTACTTGACGGTAATCTGGATGGATATCTTTTTTCATGTTAAAATATTTCCTTTCTGCCATGGTACTTTCCGCACCATAGTTTTTTTTAACTATTTTAGTTTATCAAAAGGTGGTCTACTTGACAAGTCTTTTTTACTATTTTTTAGGAAATTCGCATTTTGTAAATGCCACCTGTCTGAAAGCAGTGATTGTCTTTATCAACGATGATTGCTTCCAGCTCAGCTTGTGAACTAACTTCCTGGAAAATATGTTCGAGACTAGAGCCAAATAAGCGGGTTGTCCAAATTTCACCATCCACTGAGAGGGATGAAATGATGGTAAGGCTGGCTAGGTCACTGGAGACTGGATAACCAGTCTGGCTATCAAAAATATGATGGTAGGTTTTGCCATCTATCTCAAAAGTACGTTCATAGATTCCCGAAGTGACAACAGACTTATCTCTTATAGCAAGCACCATAAGATTTGTGTTTCTTGTCTCCTTAGGATTTTGAATACCAATTCGCCATTTTTGGTCAGGATTATGGAGAGCTGGTCCAAAGGTTAGGACATTACCCCCGAGATTGATTAGGGCGCTGGTTACTTTTTCAGCTTTAAGAAAATCTGCAATACGATCTGCAATATATCCTTTTGCTAGGGCACCAAGATCAATTTTCATCCCTATTTCTTTGAGAAAAACGCTTTGAGTTTCCTCGGATAGAAGAATGGCATTGGGATTGATGATGTCCAGGAGTGGACGAATTTCTTCAGGAAGAGGCAGCTTAGCATCAGAAAAACCAATGCGCCAAGTCTGAATGAGAGGTCCAATAGCAATATTAAGGTGACTTCCAGGTTGGCAGCTATGCCATTTTCCAAGAGAAATAAGTTCAAAAAGTTCTGGGTGAACTGTCACTGGATGTAAGCCTGCTGCCTTGTTAATTTTCATGAGCTCGGAACTGTCATCATTGGCTGAGAAACGCTTATTGTAGGTATGTAGAAGTGCCTCAACTTGATCTAACAAGGGTTCAGGTTCTTCATGATAAATAGAGACGTCGATCACAGTTCCCATGAGACGTACACGACGATTAGTGAGTTGCATGGGCAACTGTATCCTTGATTTCTTGATAGATTTGTTCATTTTCTTCTAAGCTGTAGGAATTGGCACCACTAGCTAGTGGGTGGCCGCCACCATCATGACGTTTGGCAATCTCGTTGATGACAATGCTTTTACTACGTAGACGGACACGGTAATGTCCCTCAGGTTGCTCTACGAAAATAGCCCAAGATTCGACGCAATCAATACGGCCTGGAGTGCCAACAATGGCAGAACTTTCAGCATCAGTGACATTGAATTCATCCAAAATCTTTCGTGTCAAGACAACTCGAGCTGCACCATTTTCATCGACTTCTAGATTATCGAAAACATAACCTTGTAGTTTAGCAATTTTGAAAGGGAAACTGTCCATACGACGAGCCATTGCTGCAAAATCAAAGTCGTATTCACGAAGTTTAGCCGCGATTTGAAGTGTTTTAGGAGTAGTAGATGGAAATAGGAAGCGGCCTGTATCGCCAATAATACCATTGTAAAGAACACGAGCAGCGGCATCTGACAAGGAAAGGCCAAGGCTGAGGGTCCAGTCTGTCACAATTTCGCTGGCACTTGAAGCAGTCGTATCAACTAAGAGGAGGTCTCCGTAAGCATCATCGTTAGGATGATGATCAATTTTGATAAGGAAGTCACCTTTATCATAACGAACGTCGTCGATACGAGGGGTGTTGGCTGTATCGGTAACAATAACAAGCGCCCCTTCATAATCTTGGTCAGTTACCTCATCCATCTCAGCAATCCAAGATAAGGTAGGCTCATTGACACCTGTCGCAAGAACTTTTTTATCTGGAAAGTTTGTTTTTAAAATTTCCTTCAGTCCTACCTGACTACCAATGGCATCTGGGTCAGGTCTTTGGTGGCGGTGGATAATAATAGTGTCGTAGGCTTTGATTTTTTCTAAAATAGCTTGAAATACAGTCATGAATGTCTCCTTGTCATTTTGCTTCTATTATATCATGAAACAATAGAAAAACGGTTGGCCTAGGCAAACCGTTATAAAAATTAGATATCTTTATAGTCGACTTCAAGTCCACGTTTAACCGCTGGACGGTTGGCAATTTTTTCAGTCCAAGCTTGAAGATGCTTGTATTCTTTAACATCAAGGAAAATACCAGCCTTATCCCAAATCTTATCTTGAGCAAGACGGCCATACCAAGACCAGATAGCGATATCAGCGATAGTATACTCATCACCAGCAATATAAGGTTTAGTTGCTAATTCTTTATCAAGCAAGTCAAGTTGGCGTTTGGCTTCCATGGCAAAACGGTTGATGGCATATTCGATTTTTTCAGGTGCATAGTGGAAGAAGTGCCCAAAGCCACCACCTAGAAAAGGAGCAGCACCTGTTTGCCAAAAGAGCCAGTTGAGAACTTCTGTACGTTTTGCGTGATCAGTTGGAATGAGTTTGCCGAATTTTTCAGCCAAGTAAAGGAGGATGTTAGCTGATTCGAAGACACGAACTGGTTGGTCTTCAGAGTAATCCATCATGGCTGGAATCTTTGAGTTTGGATTGATTGAAACAAAGTCTGAGCCGAATTGGTCACCATCACCAATCTTAATACGATAAGCATCATAACCTGCTTGAGTCACACCAAGTTCTTTCAATTCTTCCAGCATGATAGTTGCCTTGATACCATTTGGTGTCGGAAGAGTATAGAGTTGGAAAGGTTGGTCACCTTTAGGTAATGTTTGTTCAAAACGTGCACCAGCTGTAGGTTGATTGAGGCCACCCCAGGCACCTCCCATAGAGGTTGGATTTTCCCAAACTTCTGGTAAAATATAGTCAGACATAAAGTTTCTCCTTGTATTCTTGATAGTTACATCCTAACAAAATGCTAATGGCATTTCAAGAATCTACTACGTCCTATTAGTGCGATACCTTGACTTTTTCTATAAGAATGATAAGATAGTAAAAATTAATTTTTATCTGATAAAAACATATTGTTTAGAGAGGAAGAAAAGAATGACTGCTATTGATTTTCATAAGTTGGCTAAAACAGAACTACACTGCCATTTGGATGGTTCTCTATCATTGGAAACCATTCGTCACCTAGCTGACTTGGCACAGATTGAGTTACCTGAGGACGATGCGGAGCTCAAACACCATGTGACAGCACCGGCTACCTGTGAGAGTCTCCTAGATTATCTTGAGGCTTTTGATTATATTCGTCCTTTGCTTCAAACAAAGGAAGCTTTGACCATTGCGGCTTATGATGTCGCAAAACAGGCTGCTCTTGAAAATGTTATCTATATTGAAGTGCGTTTTGCTCCAGAATTGTCAATGGATAAGGGATTGACTGTCGCTGAGACTATTGATGCTGTTTGTCAAGGCTTACGTCAAGCCCAAGAAGAATTTGGTATTGTAGCCAAGGCCCTAGTTTGTGGCATGCGCCAATCAGATCAAGAATTAACGGCTCGTATTCTTGATGAAGCAAATGAAGTTGAAAATAGTGACTTTGTTGGTTTTGATTTTGCTGGAGATGAGCATCATTATGGACCTAAAGCGATTAAACCTTTGATTGAACAAGTTCAAAGTTACAACCGTCCGATGACTTTTCATGCTGGTGAGTGTGGTTGCCCTGCCTTTTTGGCTGAGTCGATTGCCATGGGAATTAAGCGTAATGGCCATGCAACGATTTTGGCTCAAGAGCCCGAGCTTTTGGAAGAGTTTGTCAAAAATGGTGTCACAGGAGAGTTATGTTTAACAAGTAATCTCCAGACCAAGGCAGCTGTTACAGTTACTGATTTTCCTTATCTAAAAATGAAAGCGGCAGGAGCTAATATTACTATTAATACGGACAATCGTACCGTTTCTGATACAAACCTGACCAAAGAGTACGAACTCTATCACAAGCATTTTGATAGCTCAGTTCAAGACTTTTATGCTCATAATAAGACGGCAATTGAAGCTTCATTTGCCAGCGATGAGGAGAAAGAAGAACTTCTTGAAAAATTGGCTAAAGCCTATTCATAGGAAGTAAATAGACTATCGAAACTTTATAAAGGTGATAAAATTGAGCCAATTGGAACATCAGTCAAACCTATCATAAAAATAAGGGAGAGAGGCGAACTTTTTTCAAAAATTGTTCAGTCTCCCTCCCTTTTACGCTTGGAATTATGATAAAATAAGTACAATACATATTTTAGAGGAGACTGGTTTGGCACAACTTTATTTTCGCTACGGCACCATGAATTCTGGGAAATCCATTGAAATTCTTAAGGTTGCCTATAATTACGAAGAACAAGGGAAACCAGTAGTATTGTTGACCAGTCGTTTGGATAATCGAGATGGGGTCGGCTATATCTCTAGTCGTATTGGCATGAAGCGGAAGGCCTATCCTATTGGTGATGATACGGATATTTTTGGTTACATTGCTAATATGGATCCACGACCTTACTGTGTTTTAGTTGATGAGGCTCAGTTTTTGACCCGTGCGAATGTCTATGATTTGGCACGAATTGTTGATGAGTTAGGTATCCCAGTGATGGCTTTTGGTCTCAAAAATGATTTTCAGAACAATCTCTTTGAAGGTTCTAAATATCTCTTGCTTTTGTCTGATAAGATTGATGAGATCAAGACCATTTGTCATTATTGCTCGAGAAAAGCAACCATGGTCCTTCGTATGGAGGATGGGAAGCCAGTTTATGAGGGAGCACAAGTTCAAATTGGAGGACACGAGAGTTATATCTCCGTTTGTCGAAAGCACTGGTTTAATCCACCTCAAGAAAACATAATCCCTTTGAATAAGGCCTAAAAATGACTATTAGTTATATAAGGAGTAAAGATAACAAATGAATATTTATGATCAGTTACAAGCGGTTGAAGACCGTTATGAGGAATTGGGTGAATTGCTTAGTGACCCTGAAGTCGTTTCAGACACTAAACGATTCATGGAGTTGTCACGTGAAGAAGCAAATACTCGTGAAACGGTGACAGCTTACCGTGAGTACAGCAAGTCATCCAAAGTATCTCAGATGCTGAAGAGATGATTAAGGAAGCAAGCGGTGATCCTGATTTGGAAGAAATGGCTAAGGAAGAGCTTAAAGAATCCAAAGCCGCTAAAGAAGAGTATGAAGAACGTTTGAAAATTCTTCTCTTGCCAAAAGACCCTAATGATGACAAGAATATTATCCTCGAAATCCGTGGAGCCGCAGGTGGTGATGAAGCTGCCTTGTTTGCAGGTGACCTTTTAGCTATGTATCAAAAATACGCAGAAACACAAGGTTGGCGCTTTGAGGTCATGGAAGCTTCTTATAATGGTGTCGGTGGTATCAAAGAAGTGGTTGCCATGGTTTCAGGACAATCAGTCTACTCAAAACTCAAATATGAATCAGGAGCACACCGTGTACAACGTGTGCCTGTGACTGAGAGCCAAGGTCGTGTTCATACCTCTACAGCAACTGTTTTGGTTATGCCAGAAGTTGAAGAAGTAGAGTACGAAATTGATCCTAAGGACCTTCGTGTCGATATCTATCACGCATCTGGTGCTGGTGGTCAGAACGTCAATAAGGTTGCGACTGCGGTTCGTATGGTTCACATTCCTACTGGAATCAAAGTAGAGATGCAAGAAGAACGTACGCAACAGAAGAACCGTGATAAAGCCATGAAGATTATCCGTGCGCGTGTTGCGGACCACTTTGCACAAATCGCTCAAGATGAACAAGATGCTGAGCGTAAATCTACTGTTGGTACAGGGGACCGTTCAGAACGTATCCGTACTTACAACTTCCCACAAAACCGTGTAACGGATCACCGTATTGGTTTGACCCTTCAAAAATTAGATACGATTTTGGCTGGGAAAATGGATGAAGTCATTGATGCTCTTGTTCTTTACGATCAAACTCAAAAATTGGAAGAGCTTAACAAATGATTCTAGCGGATGTTCTGGCTGACTATGAGAAGCAGCTTGAGGCTGTTGGAGAAGAGCCAGAGGCCCTTTCCTTTGTTTATCGAGGTTTGAAGCAGTGGGACTTGACTCATTTTGTTCTTCAATTGCGTCAGGAAGTTTCAGAGGAAGATGCTGAGCTATTAGCTCATGCATTTAGCCAACTAAAGAAACACAAGCCTGCTCAGTATATCTTGGGCTATGAAGACTTTCATGGTTTACGTATTCAGGTTGATGAGCGTGTCTTGATTCCACGTCCTGAAACTGAGGAACTAGTGGACTTGATTTTAGCGGAAAATCCAAGCACAGAGCTTAAGGTTCTTGATATCGGAACTGGGAGTGGTGCTATTTCGGTATCCCTGAAAAAGAGTCGCCCCCTTTGGCAAGTAACAGCTAGTGACTTATCAGTGGATGCGCTAGAGCTTGCCAAGGAGAATGCTAAGCTAAATCAGGTAGACATTAGCTTTGTTCAATCGGATGTTTTCGAAAATATTTCTGGCAGTTTTGATATCATTGTGTCAAATCCTCCCTATATTTCTGAAAATGATAAGAACGAAGTTGGTATCAATGTCTTGGCTAGCGAGCCAAAGATGGCCTTGTTTGCTGATGAAGAGGGACTTGCCATTTATAGACAGATTATTGAGGAGGCAGATAAGTATTTGACTCCTAGTGGAAAGCTCTACTTTGAAATTGGCTATAAGCAGGGCCAGGATTTGAAGAAACTCTTGTCTCTACATTTTCCTGATAAGCGAGTGCGTGTCCTTAAGGACCAATTTGGACAAGATAGAATGGTCGTGATGGATGATGAAAAGTAAGAAAATGTTAAGAGAAATCTTGGCTGACGGTGGTGCAGTCGTTCTTCCTACAGAGACTGTTTATGGTCTATTTGCTAAGGCTTTGGATGAAAGTGCTGTGAACCATGTCTATGAGCTAAAGAATCGGCCTAGAGACAAAGCCATGAATTTGAATGTCGCTTCTTATGAAGATATCCTGTCTTATTCAAAAGAGCAGCCCGACTATCTCAAAAAAATTTATGATGCTTTTTTTGCCTGGACCTCTGACCATCATCTTAAAAGCTAATGATCAAGTCCCTAAGTGGATTAATTCGGGTTTGGCGACAGTTGGCTTCCGTTTGCCAGACCATCCTGTTACCAGAGAACTGATTCAAGCAGAAGGGCCTTTGATTGGTCCCTCAGCCAATAAGTCTGGGAAGGCTAGTGGTCGTTATTTTGACCAAATAAGAGACCAATTTGATTTTCAGGTGACTGGCTATCAAGATGATGATGCCTTGTTAGGTGTAGATTCGACAATTTTGGATTTGTCGGTCTCACCTGCTAGGATTCTTAGACAAGGAAAAATTACAAAAGAAGACCTATTGGTAGCTCTACCCGAGTTGACCATAGAATAAATGACTAACAGAGACCTATGGAAGTGTGAGATAATTTCCGACTGTATGTGGGTGAGTTGATTGAACCCCATTAGACCTCAAAGGAGACCTCTATGATTTTTGATAAAGAAGATTACAAAGCATTTGACCCTGAACTATGGAACGCCATCGATGCTGAGGCTGAACGTCAGCAAAACAATATTGAGTTGATTGCCTCTGAGAACGTGGTATCTAAAGCAGTAATGGCTGCTCAAGGAACTCTCTTGACTAACAAGTACGCAGAAGGCTATCCAGGTAAACGTTACTATGGTGGTACAGACGTGATTGATGTAGTTGAGTCTCTTGCTATTGAGCGTGCCAAAGAACTTTTTGGAGCAAAATTTGCCAACGTGCAACCTCACTCAGGTAGTCAAGCCAATGCAGCAGTTTACATGTCTTTGATCCAACCAGGTGATACGGTTATGGGAATGGATTTGTCAGCGGGTGGTCACTTGACACATGGTGCACCAGTTAGCTTCTCTGGTAAGACCTATAACTTCGTCGCTTACAACGTTGATAAAGAAACTGAACTTCTTGATTACGATGCTATTCTGGCTCAAGCTAAAGAAGTACAACCAAAACTCATCGTGGCTGGGGCTTCAGCTTACTCACGTATCATTGATTTTGCTAAATTCCGTGAAATTGCTGATGCTGTAGGTGCTTACCTCATGGTAGATATGGCTCACATTGCTCGGTCTTGTAGCCTCTGGTCATCATCCAAGTCCAGTTCCTTATGCACATGTGACCACTACAACAACTCACAAGACACTTCGTGGTCCTCGTGGTGGTTTGATTTTGACTGATGATGAAGATATCGCTAAGAAATTGAATTCTGCGGTCTTCCCTGGTTTGCAAGGTGGTCCATTGGAACACGTTATTGCTGCTAAGGCTGTTGCTCTTAAAGAAGCACTTGACCCTGCCTTTAAGGAATATGGGGAAAATGTTATCAAGAACGCAGCTGCCATGGCTGACGTTTTCAATCAACATCCAGATTTCCGTGTTATCTCAGGTGGAACTAACAATCACCTCTTCTTGGTTGATGTGACTAAGGTTGTTGAAAATGGTAAGGTTGCACAAAATGTTCTTGAAGAAGTTAATATTACTTTGAACAAGAATGGTATTCCATATGAGCAATTGTCTCCATTCAAGACATCTGGTATCCGTGTTGGTAGTCCAGCTATTACGAGTCGTGGTATGGGTGAAGCTGAGAGCCGTAAAATTGCTGAATTGATGGTTCAAGCTTTGGAAAATCACGATAAACCTGAAGTTTTGGAAGAGATTCGTGGAGAAGTTAAAGCTCTTACAGATGCCTTCCCACTCTATTAAAAACTATGTTAGATTTATATATTAAACGCATTGTCATTCACCAGTTTTCGCCAAATGATACGGAGCTGGTTTTAGCAGAAGGGCCTCTTGAAATAACGCCTCGCTTAGATGAGTATTTTCGAAAGAAACTCACTAAGGTTTTCTCTGATGAGGCTAAACGTGGCTATTTCGATGCGGAAAATGTTTTTATCAGTCATCTAGGAGATGATTTGATGGAAAGTTCTGTTAAAATTTCCCAACTTTGGAAGGAAGAATTTGTCATTTCTGAAGATCAAAAGACCAATGATTTGGTCTTTATTCAGTTTGATAAAGAAGGGCAAGAATATTTTGCTTTCTTGCGTATTGCTCTCAAGGACAGTTTGATTCATTCTTTGGGAGATAGTCAGCATCCTATTCAATTGTCACAAAACAATTTGCCTTCTGCGGCCCAGACACCTGATGAAGCTTTGGTAATCAATCGTAGTAGTAAGCAGTATTATTTGATTGAAAGCGAATCAAGCATAATGGAAGCTTTGCCAATTATTTCTCTGAAAATCTCTTGCAGGTCCAGCCTGAACAATCTGTTAAGAAATCGATTAAGATGGTCGAAGATACTGCTCAGAAGATTGCCGAGAATTTTAATCAGGATGACTTTAACTTCCAAGGGAAAATGAAATCTGCTATTTTCAATAATTTGGAAGAAGACCAAGAGTTATCACCTGAAAAATTGGCAGACCAGCTCTTTGATAATAATTTGACGGCTCGTTTGACTTTCGTTGATGAGCTCAAAGAGACCATACCTGAACCTATCTCAGTATCAGATATCGACCATTCACGTCAAATTAAGAAATTGGAGAATCAAAAATTATCGTTATCGAACGGAATTGAGTTAATCGTGCCTAATAATGTTTATCAGGATGCTGATAGTGTTGAATTTATTCAAAATCCTGATGGCACCTACTCTATTCTCATCAAAAATATCGAGGATATCATCAATAAATAATATGTTTAAATGGATAAGACGTCTGGCGGTTTTTGTCGTAGTCCTCATCATAGGTATCCAATGTTATCGAATCCATGCCAATATTCAACATGTTTTAACCTATGAATCCATGGTTAAGGAGGTATTGGCTGAGGACGACATTGATAATACAACCAATGTCGATTTGGTTCTGGCTATGATCTACACAGAAACCAAGGGGAAGACAGATGACGTGATGCAGTCCAGTGAAAGTTCTACAGGGGTGACCAACTCCATAACAGATCGAAAAGAGAGTATTCGTCAAGGGGTGACGGTGCTGTCGGAAAATCTGGAAGAAGCTGCCCACCATAAGGTGGATCCTTGGACAGCAGTACAAGCCTATAATTTTGGTAAGGCCTATATCGATTATGTGGCTGATAATGGTGGAGTGAACACCGTCGAACTCGCAAAGGCTTACTCTAAAAATGTCGTTGCTCCGAGTCTAGGAAACACCAGTGGGCAAACATACACCTATTACCAACCGGTTGCCATGTACTATGGTGGCGGAAAACTTTATACAAATGGCGGAAATATTTACTACGCTAAGGAAGTACAGTTTAATCTCTTTTTGATGCGTATGTTCTCACGCCTCTAAGAGTAAGGACGTTAAACTTAGGAAAGACAAATGAAAGCATTATTAGTTTATTTTAGAGGATACGTCAAAGACAGTATCCTGGGACCCGCTTTTAAATTAATCGAAGCCAGTTTCGAACTCTTGGTCCCTCTAGTGATTGCTGGAATTGTCGACACAACTATTCCAAATAAAGACCAAAATCATCTGTTTATGATGATTTTTCTCTTGTTCGGACTTGCCGTTATTGGGGTTGTTGTTGCTATTTCAGCACAGTATTTTTCATCCAGAGCAGCAGTTGGCTATGCCCGAGGTTTAACCAATGATTTGTATGCGAAGATCATGCGTTTATCAAAGGAAAAGCGGGATGAGATTGGAACGTCAAGTTTGGTGACACGTTTGACTGGTGATACCTTTCAAATCCAAACGGGCATCAATCAATTTTTGAGGCTCTTTTTGAGGGCACCAATTATCGTGACAGGAGCCATTATTATGGCATTCCGAATCAGTCCACGCTTGACCCTATGGTTTCTTGGCATGGTCTTGGTATTGACCCTTATTATTGTACTAGCCAGTCGCATCGTCAATCCTTTATATGCCAAGATTCGAGTAATTAATGAATCGATTGTTACCAATACGCGTCAACAACTTGAAGGCATGAGGGTTATTCGGGCTTTTGATCAAAGTGAGCGTGAATTAGATAACTTTACTGCCGTCAACAAAGACTTGAAGAAGTGGCAGCTCAAACAGGAGTAATAGCAAGTCTCATTAGTCCTTTGACTTTCTTGGTTGTTAATATGACCTTAATTGCTATTCTATGGCAAGGAAATCTGCAGATTCAGGCTGGTTTTTTATCCCAAGGGATGCTAATTGCCTTGGTCAATTACCTCTTGCAAATTTTGACAGAGCTCCTTAAATTAGCCATGATGTTGACCAATCTGAATCAAAGCTTTATTTCAGCAAAACGGGTACAAGCGATTTTTGAACTCCAAGATGAGGATATTGAGGCACCTTTAACACTAAGAAAACCAGATCAGTCGGAAACAGGACTTGCTATTGACCACTTGACCTTTACCTATCCGACAGCAAGTCAACCGTCACTAAAAGAGATTGATTTAAAGATTGCTAGAGGTGAGTCACTGGGTATTATTGGTGGTACTGGTTCGGGTAAATCGACCTTGGTAAACTTAATCATGAACTTATATCAACCTCAGATGGGTTCTTTAGCTATTTTCAAGAATCAAAAATCACCAAGAAATCTTAAAGAGTGGCGTTCTTGGGTTGCCTATGTCCCACAAAAAGCTGAGTTATTTAGGGGAACCATTCGTTCAAACTTGTCACTAGGACTTGATCACGAACCAAGTGATAAGGAATTGTGGCATGCTCTTGACATGGCTCAGGCTGCTGATTTTGTAAAAGACAAAGAACTTGGTTTAGATGAGCCAGTTGAGTCGTTTGGCCGTAATTTTTCAGGTGGTCAACGTCAGCGCTTGACTATTGCGCGTGCGCTGATGAGACCAGCGCCGTTCTTGATTTTGGATGACTCAACCTCAGCCCTAGATTACCTGACTGAAAGTCGCCTACTAGCGGCTATTAGAGATAATCTTAAATCAACTAGTTTGATTATTATTTCGCAAAGAACAAATAGCCTAAAAGCAGTTGATCAAATTTTGGTGCTTGATAAGGGGCATCAAGTTGGCTTGGGAAATCATGAAGCATTGCTTAACACTAATAAACTCTATCAAGACATTCATTATTCTCAACACCAAAAGGAGGTCGCTGATGAAGGCTAGAAATAATAAATCGACGCTTAAACGTTTAAGCAGAGATATCTTAAGCCAGCGTTACCTCTTTGCCTTAGCAACTGTTGGGACCATTGTTCAAGTTGCCTTAACGGTTTACTTACCTATCTTAATTGGTGATGCAGTGGATGCTGTTCTTAAGATGAATGCCGTTCTTTTGATGTCACGTTTAATATGGCAGATGCTTGTAGTTATCATAGCCAATAGTGCGATCCAGTGGCTAAATCCTTTAATTTATAACCGTTTGATTTACTCTTATAGTGAAAGTTTACGTGAGAGAGTCATGGTGAAAATTCATGCCATGCCTCTCAGTTACCTTGACCGTCAAGGAACTGGAGATATGGTTAGCCGTGTGACTACAGATAGTGACCAATTAAATAACGGACTTCTCATGGTCTTTAACCAATTTTTCGTCGGGCTTTTGACCATATTTGTTATTATCATTACCATGGCTCGTTTGGACTGGTTCATGATGCTCTTAGTTCTAGTGATGACACCCCTGTCAATGCTTGTGGCACGTTTTATCGCCAAGAAGAGCTATCAACTCTATCGCAATCAAACCAAATGGCGAGGCATGCAGACTCAGTTGATTGAGGAAAGTTTGACTCAAGAAGCCTTAGTACAGAGTTTAAATGCTCAAGGCCAGATGGTTAGGAGTTTTAAAGACATCAATGGTAAGTATGCTGATTATTCACAGGGAGCTATCTTTTATTCGTCAGCAGTTAACCCCGCTACACGCTTTGTCAATAGTCTGATTTATGCTCTCATTGCTGGTGTTGGTGCCTATCGTATCATGTCGGGTGGTGCTTTTACAGTGGGACAATTGACTACCTTCCTAAATTATGTCACTCAGTATACGAAACCTTTCAATGACATTTCGTCTGTTCTTTCAGAACTTCAAAGTGCTTTGGCTTGTGCCGACCGCCTTTATATGATTTTAGATGAAGATGAAATACCAGAAACAGGCAATGTGGTTTTGGAAGAAGCAGATGTGCAAGGACGTTTTAAATTTGATCATGTTCAATTTGGTTATTTGCCCAATAAACCTCTTATCAAGGATTTGAGCATTGATATACCTGCGGCAAGTACTGTTGCCATTGTTGGCCCTACAGGAGCAGGCAAATCTACCCTCATTAACTTGCTCATGCGTTTCTATGATTTGGACAAGGGTCAAATTTTACTAGACGGTAGACCTATTACAGATTATACCCGTGAGAGTCTTCGCAAGCAGATTGGGATGGTCTTACAGGAAACTTGGCTAGAGGTCGGCACTATTCATGATAATATTGCTTACAGTAATCCAGAAGCCAGTCGTGAAGAAGTCATAGCAGCGGCTAAGGCTGCCAATGCAGATTTCTTTATTCAGCAGTTACCCCAAGGCTATGACACCTACTTAAATGATGCGGGTCAATCGCTTTCTCAGGGACAACGTCAGCTTTTGACCATTGCTCGCATATTTGTCAATGTGCCTAAAATCTTAATCTTAGATGAAGCCACTTCTAGTATCGATACACGTACAGAGCTTCTTATTCAAGAGGCCTTCGCTAAATTAATGAAAGGTCGAACAAGTTTCATCATTGCCCATCGATTATCTACCATTGAAAATGCGGACCTTATTTTGGTCATGAATAATGGGGATATCGTTGAACATGGAACCCATGAACAACTGATGCAAGCTAGGGGAATGTACTATCGAATGCAGACAGCCCAAAAGACACAAAATAGTTAAATCTGACAGAGCTTTTAGGCTCTGTTTTTTTTATTATTTTAGCTAACCACTTATCACTAAAACCTATTGATGAAAAAGAAATGAAATTTATTTATTTTTTTCTTTTTTTATTGGAAAAAAATAGCGATAAGATGGTAAACTAGAGATGATATTATATAAAAAAAGGTATCGAAAATTAGAATGTTAAAACACAAAAACGTCCTAGTATTTTTAGGACAAACCTTGCTTTATTTCGCCATTTTTATGGCCCTAATTTATCTCTACAATTACCTAGGACAAGGTCAAGGTAATTTTATCTATAACGAATTTTAGGAAGAATAATGACGAATACAAAAATTAAAGATATGATTGAAACGATTGAGCAGTTTGCTCAATCACAACCTGAATTTCCTGTTTACAATATTTTAGGGGAAGTTCATACTTACGGTGACTTAAAAGCTGATTCGGATAGCCTAGCTGCCAAGATCGATAGTCTTGACATTCCAGAAAAATCACCTGTTGTGGTTTATGGTGGTCAAGAGTATGAAATGTTGGCAACTTTTGTAGCTTTGACTAAATCTGGTCATGCTTATATTCCAATTGATAGTCACTCAGCTCTTGAGCGCGTGACGGCTATCGTAGAAGTAGCAGAGCCTAGTCTGATTATTGCTATTAACGACTTCCCGCTTGAGGATGTCCAAGCTCCAATCCTAACATTGGATCAAGTGACAACAGCTTTTGAAAGCAAGACTAGCTACGAAGTGACTCATCCTGTTAAGGGGGATGATACTTATTACATCATCTTTACATCAGGAACTACAGGTAAGCCTAAAGGGGTACAAATTTCACACAATAATCTCCTCAGTTTCACTAACTGGATGATTACGGACAAGGAATTTGCAACTCCAAAACGTCCTCAAATGCTGGCTCAACCACCTTATTCATTTGACCTATCGGTAATGTACTGGGCACCAACATTGGCACTTGGAGGAACACTTTATGCGCTTCCTTCAGCCATTACACAGGACTTCAAGAAGCTCTTTGAAACGATCTTCTCACTTCCAATTGCTATTTGGACATCAACACCATCTTTTGCAGATATGGCAATGTTGTCTGAAGACTTCAATGCAGAGAAGATGCCAGAAATTACGCATTTCTATTTTGATGGAGAAGAGTTGACTGTCAAGACTGCTCAAAAGCTTCGCCAACGTTTCCCAGAAGCACGTATTATCAATGCTTACGGACCAACTGAAGCAACTGTCGCCTTATCAGCAGTAGCAGTAACTGATGAGATGCTAGCTAACCTAAAGCGTTTACCAATTGGTTATACCAAGGAAGATTCACCGACTTATATTATCGATGAGGATGGCAATATCCTTCCAAATGGTCAACAAGGTGAAATCATCGTCTCAGGACCAGCAGTTTCAAAAGGTTATATGAATAATCCTGAAAAGACTGCGGAAGCCTTCTTCGAGTTTAATGGCCTCCCTGCTTACCATACTGGTGATGTAGGAACGATGACTGATGAAGGGCTCCTTCTTTACGGCGGACGTATGGACTTCCAGATTAAATTTAATGGGTTCCGTATTGAGCTAGAGGATGTTTCACAAAACCTTAATAAGTCTAAGTATATTGATTCAGCAGTAGCTGTGCCACGTTACAATAAAGACCATAAGGTTCAGAATCTCTTGGCTTATGTGATTCTTAAGGATGGTGTTCGTGAGCAGTTTGAACGTGAAATTGATATCACCAAGGCGATTAAGGCTGACTTAGAAGATATCATGATGTCTTACATGATGCCTACTAAGTTTCTCTATCGTGAGAGCTTGCCTTTAACACCAAATGGGAAAATCGATATCAAGGGTCTCATCAGTGAGGTTAACAACCGATGATAGACTTCTTGAAACAGCTCCCCCATTTAGAAGCCTACGGTAATCCCTTCTATTTTATCTATCTTGGATTAGCTCTATTGCCAATCTTTGTGGGTCTCTTCTTTAAAAAGCGTTTTGCGATTTATGAATGTTTGGTCAGTCTAGCCTTTATTGTTCTCGCTCTGACAGGAACACATGCTAGCCAATTACTAGCCTTACTCTTCTATATCGTTTGGCAAATCATCTGGGTTTATTCCTACAAACATTACCGCAGTCAAAAGGACAATAAATGGGTTTTCTATTTACACTCATTTCTTGTAGTTCTTCCTTTGATTTTTGTTAAGGTAGAGCCTGCGATAAATGGTACTCAGTCACTCTTAAACTTTCTTGGCATTTCTTACTTGACCTTCCGATCGGTTGGTATGATTATCGAGATGCGGGATGGTGTCTTAAAAGAGTTTACACTTGGAGAATTCCTCCGATTCATGCTCTTTATGCCAACCTTTACGAGTGGTCCTATTGATCGCTTCAAACGCTTTAACGAAGATTACCAAGCGATTCCTGAGCGAGACGAGCTGATGAATATGTTGGAGCAAGCTGTAAAATATATCATGCTTGGTTTCCTCTATAAGTTTGATTTTAGCTCAGATTTTCGGAAGTATGCTCTTGCCTTCACTGAAAGCACAAGCTTTGGCTCAGGGTGGTATCTTTAATTTAGCAACACTTGGTGTCATGTATGTTTTCGGTTTTGATCTCTTCTTTGATTTTGCAGGTTACTCGATGTTTGCCTTGGCAGCATCAAACCTTATGGGGATTAAGAGTCCAATCAACTTTGACAAACCTTTCATCTCACGAGACTTGAAAGAATTTTGGAATCGTTGGCATATGAGCTTTGTCTTTCTGGTTCCGTGACTTTGTCTTTATGCGTTTGGTTATGGTTTTGATGCGAAACAAGGTTTTCAAAAACCGTAACACGACATCAAATGTGGCCTATGTCATTAATATGATGGTTATGGGATTCTGGCATGGAGTTACTTGGTACTACATTGCTTATGGTATTTTCCATGGTATTGGTCTAGGAATCAACGATGCCTGGTTACGTAAGAAGAAGACCATTAATAAAGAACGTAAGAAAGCTGGTCTTGAGCCACTTCCTGAAAATAAATGGACGAAGGCTTTGGGAATCTTTATTACATTTAACACTGTTATGTTGTCATTCTTGATTTCTCTGGATTCTTGAATGACCTCTGGTTCACTAAAAAATAAGTAAAGGAATTATAAAAATGGATGTAAAATCAGAAGTTATTGAAATTATTGATGAACTCTTCATGGAAGATGTTTCAGACATGATGGATGAAGACCTTTTCGATGCTGGTGTTCTCGATTCAATGGGAACAGTTGAGCTTATCGTTGAATTGGAATCACGTTTCGATATTCGTGTGCCAGTTTCAGAATTTGGTCGTGATGACTGGAACACAGCTAATAAGATTGTTGAAGGGGTAACGGAGCTTCGCAATGCTTAAGCGTTTATGGCAAATTTTTGGCCCTATAATCTGTGCCTTAGTCTTGGTAGTAGTAGTTATTTTTTCCTACCCTCAGGGCAGAAAACATAATTATGAGGTTGAAAAACGTAACGCAGTAACCTTGACAACTGAGAACTTTAAGAGCCGTATTAATAAGACGACAGCTCTTTCTGATAAGAATCATCGATTTGTCCCTTTCTTTGGGTCTAGTGAGTGGTTGCGTTTTGATGCCCTTCATCCAGCTGTTTTAGCTGAAAAATACGACCGTAACTATCGCCCATATTTTATTGGACAACGTGGGGCTGCCTCTCTAAACCAATATTTGGGAATGCAACAAATGCTTCCTGAATTGAAAAATGGGACAGCAGTCTACGTCTTGTCACCACAGTGGTTTACTAAAAAAGGTTACAATTCTGCGGCTTTCCAGCAGTTCTACAATAACGACCAACTTAGTAGTTTCTTAAGTCAAAATCAGACGGATGCAAATTCTCAATATGCTGCTCAGCGTATCTTAGAGATGAAACCTGAGATTACTATGAAATCTCAACTTTTTAAAGTGGCTAATGGACAAGATTTAAATTCTCTTGATAAGACTTATATTCAATTTATGGCAGAGCTTAATAAGCGAGAAGATGCCTTGTTCAGTCCTTTTGCAGCATCAAATAATGCAAATTACGACAAGAAGGTTCTTCCTTATCTTAAAGAGTTGCCAGACAAGTTCTCTTACGAGGCACTTGACCAGGTTGCCGTAAGAGATGCAGAAGCTCATACCAAGTCAAACGACTTTGGTATCGATGACCGTTTCTATAAGAAACGTTTGGCTAAAAAGATTGGTAAACTTAAAGGTTTCCAAAAGAATCTTTCGTATGAAGTTTCACAAGAATACGGTGACCTACAGTTAGTCTTAAATCAATTTGCGAAGTCAAATACTAACGTTATCTTTGTCATCCCACCTGTTAATAGCAAGTGGATGGCTTATACGGGACTAAGTCAAGAAATGTATGACGCTACGGTTTCTAAAATCCGTTATCAATTGGAAAGTCAAGGCTTCACCAATATTGCTGACTTCTCAAAAGATGGAGATCAACCTTACTTCATGCAAGATACCATTCATATGGGATGGAAAGGTTGGGTGGCCTTTGACAAGGCTGTTGATCCATTTGTAAGTAATCCAACACCCGCACCTAGCTATAACTTGAACGACCGCTTTTATAGTAAGGATTGGGCAGGTTATACAGGGGCTCCTAGTCAGTTTAAGTAGCATTACTTAATAAATCAAAAAGGCTTGTTAAAGCCTTTTATGTTATGATCTTTCCACGGTATTACCTTCGGAAATTATTAAAAAGGATTGGGATAACTCCCAATCCTTTTTATCCTTTTAAGTTTTATAATACGTTATACAGATAGTTATTTGTTTTTAGTTAGAGCTTTTCGAATTAAATCTGCAGGGATGATCAAAACCGCGATAAGAAGTGCAACAATATAGTGTTGAACGTCCATTGGAACGGTACTAAATACTTTACCACCGAATTGAATAATCAAGGTTTGAACGACAGCAATAGAAATCATTACAATTGAGAATTTCTTGTTTTCACCGATATGTTCAAAAACATTGAATCCATTACTACGTGTATTAAGTGAGTTGAAGATGACAGCATAGATAAATACTGTAAAGGTGAATGTTGTTACCATTTCAAAGTTGCCAGTTCCATTTGTGATAAAGTCTTGGATACCACCAACATTTTTAAGAATAGCTAAACATACAAGAGTAATGAAGACGCTGGCTACACCGATAGCAGATTTCATATAGCCAGTAAGAATATTTGCCTTCTTAGCAACTGGTTTTTCATTCATGTAACGATCTAGCGTAGGTTCTTCACCAAAGGCAAGGGCAGCAAGTGTGTCCATGATAAGGTTAATCCAGAGAATTTGGATAATTGTAAATGGTTCTTTGAGGCCCAAGAGTGGTGAGAGAAGTGACATAGCAATTGTAGTCACGTTTACGGTTAACTGGAAGATAATGAATTTACTTACTGACTTACTCATAGTACGTCCATAGAGGACGGCTTTCTCAATCGAAGTCAATGAGTTATTCAAGATAACGATATCTGAGGCTTCACGTGCGACTTCAGTACCATCACCCATTGAGAATCCGACATCAGCTGATTTGAGGGCAGGTGAGTCATTGACCCCATCACCTGTCATACCAGCGACCATATCGAGGTCTTGAGCTGCTTCAATAAGACGTTTTTATCCATTGGAAGGGCACGACTGACCACTTTTAAGTGAGGTAATTGTTGTTTAAGTTCTTGATCTGAAAGGGCAGAGAGTTCATCGTGAGTAAGGACAAGGTCATTTTGACCAGTAACGATACCGGCTTCTTTAGCGATAGCAACAGCGGTTTCTTTACGGTCACCAGTTACCATAACTACTTGAACACCTGCACGGTTCATTGTTTCAACAGTTTGTTTAATTGAAGAACGAACGTTATCACGGATACATATGATACCAATCAAGACTTTATCATTTCCATCTGTATTTAGGATAGCAAGCAAACGCATTGAACGGTTAGCTTGTTCCAATGATAAATCTTGAAAGCGAGCTTTAATATCATCTGTAAAGTTTTGTTTATTACCATCTTTATCAAGATAGTAGTAGCAGTCATTTAGGATGAATTCTGGAGCACCTTTGATGTAGGTTTTTCCATTATTAGTCGTTACACTTGCAAATTTTGTTGCTGAGTTGAATTGTTGCTTTTCAGCAATTGTATTAGTATCGAAATCAAGTTGAGAACGTCCAATCAAGAAATCAAGAAGTGCACGGTCAGTGGCGTTACTACCAACAGCACTGCCATCAGCTACCATGGCATCGTTGTTAAGACCGATACCATTAATCATTTCAGCCTTAAGGCTATCTGACATTGTGTCAAAATCAGGAGCATCAGTTTCACCAGTAGCTACATAAAGTGTACCATCAGCAAGGAAGAAGTCAACTACAGAAAGTTTACCTTCTGTGATTGTACCAGTCTTATCGCTGAAGAGGATATTCATGTATCCAGCTGTTTCAATAGTATCAGGATGGCGAACAAGGATATTTTGAGCCAAAAGTCGACCTGAGTTCATTGAAGAAACGAGTGCCAACATCATTGGGAGACCTTCTGGAACGGCCATGATGATGATTGTAACCGCAAAGAGAATTGTTTCAATGATAAGAAGGAAGATTGAACCACCATTGAGGTTATTAGCTTTATTGAGGGCAATAAAGCCTAAAACAAGGTTGATTACTGAATATGCAGCACCTGCACTATAACCGAGGACACCGATATTACCAGCAAGCTTGTTAAGTTTCTCTTTAGATGGTGAATCTTTACTATCTTCTTGAAGTGAAGTATTGATACTTCCAAGAACGGTGTTATCACCAATTTGTGTAGCTTCCATAACAGCTTCACCCGAAGTAACAACTGTACCACGGAAGACTTTGAGCTCTGTAAAGAGATCCGAAGAGTCTGGCTCTTTTTGATCACCAAGAGGAATTTTTTTAGCATCTTCACTTTCACCATTAAGGACAGCTTGGTTGACTTTTAACTCACCTTCCAAGATGATACCATCAACTGGAATCTTGTCCCCTGATTGAAGGAGAATCTGATCACCTTTTACAATATCATCAACGAGAACCTCTTTAAGTTTACCATCACGATAAACTTTAGCATTAGTTTTCGAAGCCTCTTCTTGAAGAGTGTTGAATTTTTGCTCATTTCGGTATTGTGAGACTGCTGAGAATCCTGTAGACATCAAAATGGCGAAAATTAGTGAGATAGCCTCATACCAATTAGCTTCACCAATAGCAGGGAAAATCATTCCAACAAAGTTGAAAATGATTTTTAATCCTAAGGCAGCCAAGAGGATAAGAATCCATTGATCTTGGAAGGCTTCGATAAAGATTGAGAGGAGCGAGTTAGCCTCTTTACTAGAGAGCCTATTATCGCCATGGGCGTTTTTACTTGCTTGAACTTCAGCAGAAGTCAAGCCTTTAAATTTTTTCATTTAAGGTTTGTATCCTTTCTAAATTGTTACTCAGTTTTAAGTCTAATAAATTTAAAGCCAAATAGTTCGTCATTTCAGTCAAGATAACTGGAATAACTATCAGTAAGTATTATACTTTATTTTACTACTAAATGGTTGATTTTTTTACCAATAGAATATTGAAGTTTCTTTAGTAAGAGTAGGAGAGAACAAAGAACTCGCTTTTTTTGTTTAGATATAATTATCTCCCTCCACCTTCAATTCATACAACCCTCTTACCGCATTACATCCGTAGATGGCCTGAGCCTGTTTCAGATCTTTTACAGTCAGGACTTTTTCTTTCAGCTTATTCTCAGCTATAAGACTTTGTCTGTAGATGCCATTTAAGAGGCCGAGGTGAACTGGTGGTGTGTAGAGTTGGTCTTCGATTTAAGAACGATGTTACCGATAGAGGTTTCTAGGAGTTGTCCCTCGTGATTATAATAGATTTGTTCGTGAGGTTCGATACTAAGGTGAGGACGGTAACTTGTTTTGAAGAAGGTATAGGGGCTATCCAACGGATGCCTTTGCTCAACTAACCTTGCTTGGCAGAAGTCATTGGATAAGTTTGTTAATTGGGTATGTTCAAACTTCAGTTCACCATCTTTTGCAAGTGACATTTTAAGACGGTAATCTTTGTCAAAGTCTAGTGATTGGCACAGAGCTTCGACTTGATAGTGAGCTTTTTCTGCATTGAAAGGATAGTCAAAGTAGCGACTACTCTCTTGCAAGCGTTTCATATGCTCCTCAAGAAATAACAGTTTTCCTTGATGGACACGACCAGTTGAGATGAGATCAAATCTTGGGTTCTGACGGTATAGAACAGCAGCTTTTTGCTTGGTTTCTTCATATTCAGCTTCCCAGTTGCTGTCCCAGGTAATACCTCCTCCGACACCATAGATAGCCTTGGTTCCTTCCATTTGTAGTGTCCGAATGGCCACGTTAAAAATACTAGGTCCCTGTGGCACCAAGATACCAATAGCTCCACAATAAACACCTCGAGGCTGTTTTTCAACCTTCTTAATAATCTCCATGGTTGCTATTTTTGGGGCACCTGTAATCGATCCGCATGGAAAAAGGGCTTGGAAGACATCATTTAAACGACTATTTGGTAGGAGTTGCGTCTCAATAGTTGAAGTCATTTGCCAAACCGTAGAGTATTGTTCAACTTGGCAAAGGCTCTTGACATCTTCACTTCCTATTTTTGAAATACGATTCATGTCATTTCTAAGAAGATCGACAATCATCATATTTTCAGAGCGATTTTTCTGATCCTGAGCTAGCCATTGGGCTTGTTTGAGGTCAGATTCAGTTGTCAAACCACGAATGGTGGTACCTTTCATAGGACGAGTAATCAATCTATCACCATCTTTTTTAAAGAAGAGTTCTGGACTTATGGAAATGATAGAAACATCATCGTGCTGAATAAAGGCATTGTAATGTGCATTTTGCTCAACAACCAATCGGTTATAGATGGCAAAGGGATCAGCTGTCAGCTTCTGTTGAAGTTGAACAGTATAATTAACCTGATAAGTATCACCTTGTCGAATATGGTGGTGTATTTGCTCAATAGCAGCCTTGTAATCCTCAGCAGAAGTTAGCTCTTGCCAAGATTCTGGTAGGGACAATTGGCTCATAAGTAAGTGGAATAGGCTCTGTTTGAACAGTTTCATGAATAGTGAAGTAGAGGAGATACTCTGACATTAATGGACCATCAATAACCTGAAATTTTGTCTCGAAGGCAGGGGCAGCTTCATAGGAAACATAACCTACTGCATAATAGCCCTTATTTTGATAGGCTTCGACTTCAGCTAAGAGATGCTTAACTTCCTTAATGTCCTTTGTTTTTAGTTCTTTAATGGCGTCTGTAAAAGATTTGTCTGACACCAAGTTCTTTAAAATCAATAACAGTTTTCTTATGCATACTTAGAGTATAACATAAGAAGTTTCCCTCTGGTTCTTTTTCATGTTTTAATTCTCTTTCTCAAAATTCTAACCAAAAATGAACTTTTCAGATAGTTTTACATATGTTATAATGATAGGGACTAAAAGAAGATTTTAGAGGGAAATATGACTGAAAAAAATAACTTTGAGAAAGGCAACAGCAGTCTTTCAAACCATAAAATGAAAAAAGGCACTTCTAAGAATTCATGGAAGCATCAAATGTATGAGCTAGAAATTGCCATTGCTAAAGAGTCAAGTAACAAAAAAAGAAATGAACTCATTAAAATCCATAATGGCTATATGAGTGAGTATGATAGCTTAAAGAAACAAATCATCTGGTTAGCCGTATTAGGAATTTGTTTCTTATTAGTATTGGTAGTTTTTGGTTATTTTATCTGGAATAGTTACAATAGTGAGAATATGTCTTATACATCATCTTGGCTTCAAGAGAAAGTACTGAGCACTTATAGAGCTTAGTGTCCTAATCCTAGTAAATAATAGAGTCTCTAGACAAAAGTCTAGGGCTTTTTTTGTTATAAAAAAGGATTTATCTGGTTGATATATAGTTATTAGCTATAACAATATCTAAACAAAAGGAGATAACGGTAGCTAGAAACCCTTTATTTTATAGGTTATAGTCAAAAACTATATATAGAGAAAACTAATAGCAATTATACAGCCACCCATTTCTTTGGTAAGATAAGTTCAACAACAAAGAGGAGGACACAAGATGTCAACTACTATCATTGGTTTCCCACGTTTGGGTGAATTCCGCGAATTAAAATTTACAACAGAAAAATACTTTAGAAATGAAATTACTGCAGATGAACTTTTAGCAGCAGCCAAAGACTTGCGTGCAAAACACTGGAATATTGTTAAAGAGAAGGGTATCAGTGAAATTCCTTCAAACGATTTTTCACATTACGATAACTTCCTTGATGCAGCTTTCCTTTTCAACGTCGTACCTGAATCTGTTCAAAACTTGAATTTGACAGATCTTGAACGTTACTTTGCTTTGGCGCGTGGTTACCAAGGTGAAAAAGGGGATGTACGTGCCCTTCCTATGAAAAAATGGTTTAACACTAACTACCATTACATCGTTCCTAAATTTGAAAAAACAACAGAAGTTAAACTTGCTGGTCACAAGATTTTTGATGAGTATCAAGAAGCTAAAGAATTGGGCCTTAACACACGTCCAGTTGTCGTTGGACCATTTACTTTCCTTCAATTATCTGACTTTGAAGATGGTGTGAAAGCAGAAGACTTTGTAGATAGCTTTGTGGCAGCTTACCAAGAAGTCTTTGCTAAATTGGCAGAACTTGGTGCTACACGTATTCAACTCGATGAGCCAGCCCTTGTTAAAGATTTGTCAGCTGAAGAAAAAGCTCTCTTCTTGAACCTCTACAACAAACTCTTGGCTGATAAAAAGGTCTTGAAGTCTTGATCCAAACTTACTTTGGTGACGTTCGTGATGTCTACAATGACCTTGTGAACTTGCCAGTTGATGGTATTGGTCTTGACTTTGTTGAAGGTAAGAAAACACTTGAATTGGTTAAAGGTGGTTTCCCAGCTGATAAGACTCTCTATGCCGGTATCGTCAATGGTAAAAACATCTGGCGTAACAACTACGAGAAGAGTCTTGCAATTCTTGAACAAGTGCCAGCTGAAAATGTTGTTTTGACAACATCTTGCTCACTTCTTCATGTACCATTTACAACTGCTAATGAAGAATTTGAACCAGCTATTTTGAACCACTTTGCTTTTGCAGTTGAAAAATTGGACGAATTGCGTGATTTGGATGCTATCCGCAATGGTCAAGGTGAAGAAGCCCTTGCTGCTAACAAAGAACTCTTTGCGACTGAGCGTGTTGGTGAAAATGCTGAACTTCGTGCCCGTATTGCTGGTTTGACTGAAGCTGATTACACTCGTTTGCCAGCATTTGCAGAACGTGAAGCGATTCAAAAAGATGCTTTCAAACTTCCATTGCTTCCAACAACAACTATCGGTTCATTCCCTCAAACTAAGGAAGTTCGTGCCAAACGCTTGGCTTTCCGTAAGAATGAATTGTCACAAGAAGAATACGATGCTTTCCTTGCTGAAATCACTGATGAATGGATTAAATGGCAAGAAGAAGTTGGATTTGACGTGCTTGTACACGGTGAATTCGAACGTAACGACATGGTTGAATACTTCGGTCAAACTTGTCAGGTTACCTCTTCTCTAAAAACGGTTGGGTGCAATCATACGGTATGCGTGGGGTTAAACCACCAATCATCTGGGGTGATGTGACTCGTCTTAACCCAATCACTGTGAAATGGTCTAGCTACGCACAAAGCCGTACTGACAAACCTGTTAAAGGTATGTTGACTGGACCTGTTACTATCCTTAACTGGTCATTCCCACGTGAAGACATCTCTATCAAGGATTCAACTCTTCAAATTGCTCTTGCAATCAAAGATGAAGTTCTTGACCTTGAAGCTGCAGGCGTTAAAATTATCCAAATTGACGAAGCTGCTCTTCGTGAAAAATTGCCACTCCGTCGTAGTGACTGGTATGAGGATTACCTCGACTGGGCAATTCCAGCCTTCCGTTTGGTTCACTCAACTGTAGCACCAGACACACAAATCCACACTCACATGTGTTACTCAGAATTTACAGATATCATCCCAGCTATCGACAACTTAGATGCTGACGTTATCTCATTTGAAGCTAGCCGTTCAAATCTTGAAATCTTGGACGAACTTAAAGCTCAAAACTTCCAAACAGAAGTTGGACCTGGGGTTTACGATATCCACTCACCACGTGTCCCACAAGACGGTGAAATTGACCACACTATCGAAGCAATCTTGGCTAAAGTACCAAGCGGTAAAGTATGGATCAACCCTGACTGTGGTTTGAAGACTCGCGGAATCAAAGAAACTAAAGAAAGCTTGATCAAGCTTGTAGAAGCTGCAAAAGCAGCTCGCGAAAACTTGTAAGCAGAAGTTATCATATGTTGAAGACCTTCTTCCTTAAGTGTAGAAGGTTTTCAATAGCGAATAATGTTCTAAAGATTTTTGCAAGCAGGCTATGATTAACAAGTGTTTAACTGTACTCATGAAGTCAGTAGGCACTTAAAACAGCTTTCGTCTTAACAAAAATCTAAAAAGAAGAAGGTAAACTAATATGACAAGCCAAACACCATCACTCTCTTTTGAAGTCTTTCCACCTAACCCAGCAGTAGGTAACGAAAAAATCCTACGTGCCCTTGAGGATATGCAAGGATTGGCTCCACACTTTATCAGTGTTACAGCTAGTAATAACAAATATAATATCAAAGAGACGACGGTTCCTTTGGCGGATCATATTCAAAATGACCTAGCTATCCCAACGATTGCCCACCTTCCAGCTATCTATTTGAGTAAAGAAAAGGTTGCTGATACCTTACGTGACTTGGATGCTGTTGGTGTACACCGTATCTTAGCCCTACGTGGCGATATCATTCCAGGTGTGGAACCACTTAAAGACTTTAGATATGCCACTGATTTGATTGAATTTATCAAGGAAGAAGCTCCTCAATTTGATATCATCGGTGCCTGCTATCCTGAAGGGCATCCAGATTCGCCAAATCAAATCTCTGATATCCAAAACCTTAAGAAAAAGGTTGATGCAGGTTGTTCTAGCCTTGTAACTCAACTCTTCTTTGACAATGAACGTTTCTATGATTTTCAAGATAAATGTACCTTGGCTGGAATTGATGTACCAATTCATGCGGGTATTATGCCTATTTTGAATCGTAACCAAGCCCTACGTTTGCTTAAGACTTGTGAGAATATCCATTTGCCACGTAAGTTCCGTGCCATTTTGGATAAGTATGAGCATGATCCTGAGTCACTTAGAGCGGCAGGTCTTGCCTATGCTATTGACCAGATTGTCGACCTTGTTACTCAAGATGTTGCAGGCGTTCACCTCTACACCATGAATAATGCAGAAACTGCTCGTCATATTCACGAAGCTACTCATTCCTTGTTTAAGCATCATTCACAAGTTAGCGCTCTATAATTGAATCATAAAACTACCACCTATAGTTTAATCTATAGGTGGTTTCTTGCTTCTAGTAGTAAAAAAGATAGCTTGCTTCCGTAATCACAGTTTTGTCGATTTAAAAAAGACTTAGAGCTTAGCTCTAAGTCTTAAATATTATTCGCCTACGAAAGCATTGATTTCTGCTTCGATATTTGCAATTTTTTCTTTAGCATCTGCTTCAGATTCACCAACTGTAGCGATGTAGAATTTGATTTTTGGTTCTGTACCTGAAGGACGAACGGCAAACCATGAATCATCAGCCAAGATGTATTTAAGCACGTTACTTGGAGGAGTTGTCAATTTTTCAACGCCGTCAGCAGTAGTAGCTGTTTGTTCCAAGAAGTCTTCTGTCTTAGCAATGTCTGTGTTGTTGAATTGTTTAGGAGCATTGCCACGGAATTTATCCATGATTTTCTTGATTTCAGCAGCTCCGTCAACACCTGAAAGGGTAACAGAGATTGTTTTTTCTGCGAAGTAGCCGTATTGTTTGTAGATTTCTTCGATACCGTCTGCCAAAGTCATGCCACGTGAGCGGTAGTAAGCTGCGATTTCAGCAACGATAAGAACAGCTTGGATAGCGTCTTTGTCACGTACGAATGGTTTGATGAGGTAACCGAAGCTTTCTTCGAAACCAAGCATGTAAGTGTGGTTGTGTTGTGTTTCAAATTCATGAATTTTTTCACCGATAAATTTGAAACCAGTCAAGACGTTAAACATAGTTGCGCCGTAGCTTTCTGCAATCTTAGTCACCAACTCAGTTGATACGATTGATTTACAGAGGGCAGCATTGGCAGGAAGTGTACCAGCTGTTTTGTGAGCTTCAAGAATGTATTTAGCAATGATAGCCCCGATTTGGTTACCAGAAAGGTTGAGGTAAGAACCATCTGGTTGGCGGATTTCAACACCAAGGCGGTCAGCATCTGGGTCAGTTGCAACCAATACATCAGCGTCTACTTTGCGACCAAGCTCTTCAGCAAGAGCAAAGGCAGCTTGGTTTTCAGGGTTTGGAGATTTAACAGTTGAGAAGTCAGCATCTGGAACAGCTTGAGCTTCAACAACTTGAACAGCTTCAAATCCAGCTTGTGCAAGAGCACGACGAGCCAACATTTCACCAGTACCATGAAGTGGAGTGTAGACAATCTTCATGTCACGACCATATTCATTGATCAAGTCTTGGTTGATGTTAACACCTTTCACTTCTTTCAAGTATTCAGCGTCGACATTTTCACCGATAACTTCAATCAAGCCGTTAGCTTTGCTTTCTTCAAGGTCAGCCAATTGTACAGTGAAAGGATTTTCGATAGCGCGGATGTAATCTGTCAAAGCATCGGCATCTGCAGGTGGCATTTGTCCACCGTCTTCACCGTATACCTTGTAACCATTAAATGGAGCAGGGTTGTGGCTAGCTGTTACCATGATACCAGCAAATGTGTGGAGATGACGAACAGCAAATGACAATTCAGGTGTTGGACGTAGGCTTTCAAATACATAAGATTTGATACCATGAGCAGCCAAAACTTGAGCAGATTCAAAAGCAAACTCAGGAGAGAAGTGACGGCTATCGTAAGCAATAGCAACACCACGTTTTTTAGCTTCTTCCCCTTTTGAGTCAATCAATTGAGCCAAACCTTCAGTTGCTTGGCGAACAACGTAAATGTTAATGCGGTTAGTACCAGCACCAATCAATCCACGCATACCAGCTGTACCGAATTCAAGGTTGGTATAGAAGGCATCTTCTTTCATTTTTTCATCCATTGCGACCAACTCATCATGAAGGTAAGCAGGCAATTCAGCAAAGTCGAGCCATTTTTGATAATTTTCAGTGTAAGACATAGCAATCTCCTTTATATTTTTAAACGCTTACATTATACCATAATTAAAGGAAAAAAACATGGTAATCACCATGTTTTTTCTTTATTATTTTTTCAATCTTAATAACACAGGTGTGATACTTAGAGTTAACAGGCCGGCGATAATCATTTCAGCAATCGAATTTGTTGTGAAAATGGTTGCCATTAGTGTTTTGCCACCTGCTGTGTAGAAGTTAGGGATTAGGAAATAGATGCCGAGAAGTACGAAAAATGTATTTGTGAAAGCACCTAAAACCCCAGATAGCATCAGACCTAGACGGTTTTGAAGTAATTTGTAGACAAAGTAAGGGAAAATACCGATCAGGATACGAGGAACGATGGCAATGACTGCAGATGCCCAAGTTCCCCCTTCAACAAAAGGACTAAAGAGATAGCTACTAACCGTATAGATAACAGTGTTTCGAATAATACTCATAATTCCCATGAAGCCACCCAAATAAGCTCCAATTTTAGGACCGTAGACGATGCTAGCGATAATAACTGGGATATGGGTTAGGGTTGGTTTGATTGGAAGTACAAAAGCAGCAAAGATGGTTTGACTGAGTACTTCGATTACAACCATTGTAGCTATCAAGAGGGATAACTGAGCCGTTTGGTTTGCTTTATTTTTCTTATTCATCATAAACTCCTTTTTATTCTCTGCAAGGCTATTTTGTTAAAGCATTGTCAATGGATTCAATAATGTCATCAATATCAGCTAAGGCACCACGTCCTGTATCTCCACAAGCCAGTAAACCTGATTTTGGAAGAATTTCTTGGTAGCCAAGGTCATGCAAAGTATTTAGATTCTTCTTAGTCAGTGGATTTTCATACATTTTCGTATTCATTGCAGGGGCAATTAGTTTTGGGGTGGTGCTAGGTAAAGCTAAAGCAGTAGCAGTAAGCATATTATCGGCTAGACCATATGCTAATTTGGCAATGGTATTTGCTGAAGCTGGAGCTACAACAAAGAGGTCAGCTTCTTTACCTAAGTCAATATGATTAATACGTTCAGCCAATTTTTCTTCCATGACATCAGTGTGAACAGGGTTCTTCGAAAGGACTTGAAGTGTCAGAGGGGTGATAAAGGCTTGAGCAGCTTCAGTCATAATGACGTGAACGTCATAACCTTTTTTCTTTAACCTACTTGTTAGATCAGCTGCTTTATAGGCAGATATTGATCCTGAAACAGCAAGGATGATACGTTTAGTCATGGCATATCCTTTCAAATAAGGCTCGAGCAATCGCAGATTTAGTCGTAACTTTCTCCTCGTTTTTTTCGTCAACAAGATAGGCAATATGCTGATTTGGAGTAATGTCACTCAAGTCGTTGGCAACAATAATATCAGCTTTGTTGTGTTTCAGACTTGCACGAGCAACCTCAAAAAGCTCTTCTTTACTTACATTAACCAAAAGTTTGAAGCCAATCAATTGAATATCAGGATTCCATTGTTTGACGAGGCTAATGACCTTCGGTGTTTTTTTAAGAAAAAGAACCTGATAATCAGAAGCCGATGATATCTTGCTTTCAGTGTTAGATTTATGCAAGAATTGAGCGAGATCTTCGGTGTCCTCCAGTTCAGCAAAATCCGTCATATAAATAGGAGTATAATCAGAGACTGCCATACTATGTATAAGAACATCGTGCTCTTTGACGAGTGGCTCCATCTTTTTGAGAAGACTTTCTACGTTCGTAATTTCTGTAATCTTTAGATTTTCTTTCGGTTCTGGTTTAACCGCTGTCTTGGTCGTTACTAAGGTTACTTGGTGACCCTTAGCCAAGAAAAGTTCAGCGATTTCCTTTCCTAGATAACCTGTTGAATGGTTTGTGATTCCACGTACAGCATCAATCTTTTCAGTGGTACCACCCGATGTAATCAAAATTTTCATAGTAGTATTGTACTAAAAATTGGGTCTTTAGTAAATAAAAAGTAAGTATTTTTGAGGCGTACCCCTATAAATTAAAGTTATAACGATTTATAACAAAACAAAAACCGAACATTGAAAAGTAATTAACCAAAAATAATGCGTTTTTTATCAAACTCTGATATAATAGATTCTAGAAAAATATAGAGGAGTGTCTCATGAAAACAGATATCGAAATTGCTCAAAGTGTAGAATTAAAACCAATCACAGAAGTAGTTGAAAAAGTTGGAATCGGCTTTGACGATTTGGAACTCTACGGAAAATATAAGGCAAAATTGTCATTTGATAAAATCAATGCTGTCAAAGACAATAAGCCAGGAAAATTGATTTTGGTGACAGCTATCAACCCAACACCAGCTGGTGAAGGGAAATCAACCATGTCAATTGGTCTTGCAGATGCTCTTAACAAAATTGGTAAGAAAACAATGATTGCCCTTCGTGAACCATCACTTGGTCCGGTTATGGGAATCAAAGGTGGTGCTGCAGGTGGTGGTTACGCTCAAGTGCTTCCGATGGAAGATATCAACCTCCACTTCACAGGGGATATGCACGCTATTACTACAGCGAATAATGCTTTGTCAGCCCTTCTTGACAACCATATTCATCAAGGAAATGCTCTCGGCATTGACCAACGCCGTATCATTTGGAAACGTGTGGTTGACCTTAATGACCGTGCGCTTCGTCATGTAAACGTTGGTCTTGGCGGACCACTTAATGGTATTCCACGTGAAGATGGTTTGATATTACTGTTGCGTCTGAAATCATGGCGATTCTTTGCTTGGCTACTGATATTAATGACCTTAAAGAACGTTTGGCAAATATTGTAGTTGCCTACCGTTATGATCGTACACCAGTTTATGTACGTGATCTTGAAATTGAAGGTGCGCTTACCCTTATTCTTAAAGATGCCATCAAACCAAACTTGGTACAGACAATTTATGGGACACCAGCCTTGGTACACGGTGGTCCATTTGCCAACATCGCTCACGGATGTAACTCAGTTCTAGCTACAGCTACAGCTCTTCGTTTGGCTGATTATACGATTACTGAAGCAGGTTTCGGTGCTGACCTTGGTGCTGAAAAATTCCTTGATATCAAGACTCCAAACCTCCCAACAACTCCTGATGCCGTTGTTATTGTTGCAACACTTCGTGCTCTCAAAATGCACGGTGGGGTAGCCAAAACTGACCTCTCTGAAGAAAATGTTCAGGCCGTTCGTGATGGCTTCGCAAACTTGAAACGTCATGTAGAAAACGTTCGTAAATTTGGTCTTCCAGCAGTCGTTGCTATTAACGAGTTTGTTGCTGATACAGAAGCTGAAATTGCAGCCCTTAAAGAACTTTGTGCAGAAATCGATGTTCCTGTTGAATTGGCTAGCGTTTGGGCTAATGGTGCTGATGGTGGTATTGACCTTGCCAACGCAGTAGTTGATGCTGTTGAAAATGGTAATGCCGACTATAAACGTCTTTATTCTGATGATGATAGCTTGGAAGAAAAAATCACTAAGATTGTTACTGAAATCTATGGTGGTAAATCAGTTGTCTTCGAGAAAAAAGCTAAGAACCAACTCAAACAATTTGCAGAATTCGGTTGGGATAAATTGCCAGTATGTATGGCCAAAACACAATATAGCTTCTCAGATAACCAATTCTTACTTGGAGCACCAGAAGGTTTTGATATCACTATCCGTGAATTTGTTCCTAAAACAGGTGCTGGATTTATCGTAGCTCTTACAGGTGACGTCATGACAATGCCTGGTCTTCCAAAAGCACCAGCAGCCCTCAAGATGGACGTAGCTGAAGACGGAACAGCTGTTGGTTTGTTCTAAGAAGAAATATCGATATAAAACAGTACCTATTGGTGCTGTTTTTTTGTTTGAGTTATGAAAAACTTAAGGAAAGTTTAGTAGACTAAATCTAAATAAAATAAGATCAAAGCACTAGATGATTACGTCTATTTTAGATATAATGATAAAACTTAGTCAAAGTGTTATTTGTATCTTTGACACCTAACAAGGGGGATAACTATGATTAAAATACTACTAGTAGAAGATGATTTGAGTTTGTCGAACTCAGTTTTTGATTTTTTAGATGACTTTGCTGATGTGATGCAAGTCTTTGATGGAGATGAAGGTCTCTACGAAGCTGAAAGTGGCGTCTATGATTTGATTCTTTTAGACCTTATGTTACCTGAAAAAGATGGTTTCACGGTTCTTAGAGAATTACGTGAAAAAGGTGTAACAACTCCTGTACTTATCATGACGGCTAAGGAAAGTCTAGATGATAAGGGTCATGGCTTTGAACTGGGTGCAGACGACTATCTAACCAAACCTTTCTATTTAGAAGAGTTGAAGATGCGTATTCAAGCACTTTTGAAACGATCTGGTAAATTCGACCAAAACACACTTTCTTTTGGTGATGTTCGTGTCAATCTTGCTACAAATTCAACCTTTGTGGGGGATAAAGAAGTAGAACTTCTTGGTAAAGAGTTTGATTTATTAGTTTACTTCTTACAAAATCAAAATGTCATCTTGCCTAAGTCACAAATTTTTGACCGTCTTTGGGGATTTGATAGTGATACCACAGTATCAGTTGTCGAGGTTTATGTTTCTAAAATTCGTAAGAAACTTAAAGGAACAGACTTTGCTGCTAACCTCCAAACCTTGAGAAGTGTGGGGTATATTTTGAAGAATGCTGACTAAATTTTTCAATTATCTCTTTAGGAGAATCAAGTCAGACGGATTTAAGTCGTTCATTCATTTCTTTGCCACTTTTTCTGGTATTTTCCTTATCATGACTGTCATGATTTTGCAGATTCTGAGTTACGGCGTTTATTCCAATGTGGACTCTAGTCTGAAAATGGCAGCCACTAAAACCAATTCTTATTTAGAAATGGAAATGCTAAAACGGGAACTTTTTCTGACTTCTGAGGTAGATCAAAATAATACGACAACCATTTACCAAGCCTATGATACTAAAGAGTCGACAGCTGAAACACCTGACTCGAGTGACTCTAAGAAAGAACCTAAGAAGAAATCAAAAATTGAAGATGCCCCTCACGATTTATCTGTTGCGGCAAATACTAGTGTCTTGGTACTTGATAAGAATGGAAAAGTCCTCAATGTCGTTGATAAATTTTCAAGCTTATCCAATTTACCAATAGATAAAAATAACATTGATGTTATCAGCAAGGGAAGTGCTCAGAATTATTTCGATCAAACGGAAAAGTATCGTCTGATCACTGAGAAAGTAGACAATAGCCTCTATCCTGATGCTAAGTACCTTGTTATTGCGATTAATACAACTCAATTGGAAGAAGCTACTGAACGTTATGTTAAGCTCATTGTCATCATGATGAGTTTCTTCTGGCTCTTATCTGTTGCGGCTAGTATGTATTTGGCTAAGTGGTCAAGACGTCCTATCCAGGAAAGCTTGGAGAAGCAGAAGGCTTTTGTTGAAAATGCTAGTCATGAGTTACGGACACCGCTTGCTGTGATTCAAAACAGGTTAGAGGTTCTTTTCCGTAAGCCTGAGAGTACTATTTTAGATAATTCAGAGAATATTGCATCAAGTCTTGATGAAGTTCGTAATATGCGTCTTTTGACGACTAATCTCTTGAACTTGGCTCGTCGTGACGATGGTATTAAACCAGAAATCGAAACCTTAGAACCTGCTTTCTTTGATACAGTATTTACCAACTATGCCATGATTGCAGAAGAAAATGAGAAAGGTTTCACGTCTCAAAACCAAGTTGGTCGTCCAATCCAGACTGATAAAACGTTATTGAAACAGTTAATGACCATCTTATTTGATAATGCTATTAAATATACGGAAGATGACGGACATGTTACCTTTACTGTCCGCACTAACGATCGCCATCTTTATATTTCTGTAGCTGATAATGGTCCTGGAATATCAGATAGTGATAAGAAGAAAATCTTTGATCGATTTTATCGCGTAGATAAGGCTAGAACCAGACAAAAAGGTGGGTTTGGACTTGGCTTATCCCTAGCGCAACAAATTGTTATAGCCCTTAAAGGAACAATTGTTGTTAAAGATAATCAACCAAAGGGAACGATTTTTGAAGTTAAAATCACCGGAGTTTAATTAACAAAGAAAACCTGCTAGACGATACGCTAGCAGGTTTTTTAGGTAATAAAAAAACTCCTAAATGGAGCTTTCAATTAGTTAGCCAATTTAGCTGCAAGACGTGATTTATCGCGGCTTGCTTTGTTTTTATGAATCAAACCTTTAGAAGCGGCTTTATCGATGCTAGCTGATGCAGCACGGTAAGCTTCTTCAGTTGGGTTAGCGTTGAATGCTTTAATAGCAGTACGCAAAGCTGATTTTTGAGCTGAGTTTTTTTCGTTTTGTTTAACGTTAAGTTCAGCGCGTTTGATAGCTGATTTAATATTTGCCAATGTTTTCACCTCCAAAATTTATCTAACTATGTCATTATACGTTATTTTAGGCCCCTTGGCAAGCTTTTTCTATTTTTTTAAGTGGATGAAGTCGATTTTATGATTGTCTCCCTTATGAAGAATCAGTTCGGCTCGGCTTCGTGTAGGTTCGATATAATTTTCCAGGTTAACTAAATTGATATCACGCCAGGTTTTTTGTGCTAAAGATAAAGCTTCACCCTTACTAAATTTAGTGAAACGATGGTAGTAGTTGTTTTCATCTTTTTTGGCAAGCTCAAGAAGAGTTTGGAAACGTTCGAGATACCAGGATTCAATATTATTAACTTCAGCGTCAATGTAGAGAGAAAAATCGAAAATAGTCACTCATGTAGAGCCGTTGGTTAATAGGGTTCTGGAAAACATTAATCCCTTCGACAATTAGAAAATTGGGCTGTCTGATTTCTTGGGTAAGTCCTGGTACAATATCATAAATTTCATGAGAGTAAACAGGAATATTGACATCACCACCATTTTTTATAGTATCTAAAAAGTTGAGAAGAAGTGGCATATCGTAGGACTCAGGGAAGCCCTTACGATTAAGGATGCCTTTTTCTTTCAAGGTTTGGTTAGGATAGAGAAAGCCATCAGTTGTCACAAGTTCAACATTAGATTGGGGAAAGGTACGCTGCAACAAGAGTTGAAGCAAACGACTGGTAGTGGATTTGCCAACAGCAACTGAACCAGATACCCCAATAATAAATGGACGGTTAGTCTGTGATTTTTGTAAAAAGATACTCTTAGAAAAGGTTAGATCGTTGGCAGTTTTCTGATAGATACGAATGAGATTGATAAGGGGAAGATAAATGTCACTAACTTCTTGCACATCAATCTTATCATTAAGGCTTCGAATGGAATCCAGTTCTTCTGCAGTCAATGGGGCATTGTCCTCTTTATGAAGGCGTTGCCATTCCTTGCGTGATATCGTTTCGAAATTGATAAATTCATTTAGCATAAATAACATTATAGCAGAAAAAAAGGTCGAATGTAAGCCTTGTCATTTCACTAGCCTTACTTTAGTATTTATGATACGATAAAGAAAAAGTACTATCTAGAAGGAAAAAATAATGTCAAAAATGTATTATGCTGAGACGCCAGATGCGGCTCATGATATTCATGATTTAAAGGTTAATTTATTAGGAGAAAGTTTTCAGTTTTATACAGATGCTGGGGTTTTCTCTAAAAAAATGATTGATTTTGGGAGTCAAGTGCTTTTGAGTTCATTAGATTTAGAAGCTGGCAAAACGCTTTTAGATGTGGGTTGTGGCTATGGTCCTCTTGGTATCAGTTTAGCCAAGGTTCAAGGAGTCAAAGCCACAATGATTGACATTAATAGTAGGGCGATTGATTTAGCTAGACAAAATGCTCAACGAAATAAGGTTGAAGCTACTATCTTCCAATCAAATATCTATGAAAATGTTACTGGATGTTTTGACTATATTATTTCTAATCCACCTATTCGTGCGGGTAAGAAGGTGGTTCATCAAGTTATCGAGGAGGCATATGATTATCTCAATCAAGGTGGTAACCTAACTATTGTTATTCAGAAAAAACAAGGTGCTCCGTCAGCTAAGGCTAAGATGGAGGATGTGTTTGGTAATGCTGAAGTCGTTAAAAAGGATAAAGGATATTATATCCTTAGAAGTGAGAAAATATGAGAACAGTTGATTTAATTGAAAAGAAAAGAGATGGTGGGGAGTTAAGCACAGCGGAAATTTCATATCTCATTAATGGCTATGTGTCTGGGGAAATACCTGACTATCAGATAGCTGCTCTGGCGATGGCGATTTATTATCAAGGTATGTCTATTCGTGAAATCCATGATTTGACCACTGATATGGTTGCTTCAGGCGAACAATATGATTTGTCAGAAATTCCAGGTGTTAAGGTGGATAAACATTCGACCGGAGGCGTTGGTGATAAGGTAACCATCATTCTGATGCCGCTTGTAGCTAGCTTGGTGTTCCAGTGGCTAAGATGAGTGGTCGTGGTCTCGGACACACAGGTGGAACAATTGACAAATTAGAGTCTATCAAAGGTTATCAGGTTGAGCGTAGCAAGGAAGAGTTCATTCGGCAAGTTAAAGACATTGGGATTTCCCTTATTGGTCAGTCTGAGCATTTGGTTAAGGCTGATAAACTTCTTTATGCCTTGCGTGATGTCACTGCAACAGTAGATTCCATTCCTCTAATCGCAAGCTCTGTTATGTCCAAAAAGATTGCAGCAGGCGCTGATAAGATTTTACTGGATGTTACTGTTGGTCAAGGCGCTTTCATGAAAAATATGTCTGACGCTGAGAAGTTGTCTGAGACCATGGTTGCACTAGGGCATGAGGTCAATCGTGAAACGATTGCAGTTATTACAGATATGAGTCAGCCACTAGGTAAAGCTATTGGTAACCGTTTAGAAATCACTGAGGCTATTGAGATTATGCAAGGTAAGGGACGTGAAGATATCACTGACTTTATCTGTGAGTTGGCTGAGATTCTATTAGATTTAGCTCAGGTTGAAGCTAGTCAGGAAGAGATTCGTCAGCACTTAGTGGGTGGAAAAGCTCTTGCTAAGTTTGAAGAACTCATTCAAGCTCAAGGTAGTGATTTGACCGATCTTTATCGTCATAGCAGTGCTCCTGTCGTGACAGATATTCATGCTCATGAAACTGGTTACATTAAAGAGTTACCTGCTATGGCATTTGGGAAATTTGCCATGCAATTAGGAGCAGGTCGAGCTACGAAGTCAGATAGTCTTAATTATGAAACAGGAATTGTATTTGAAAAGAAAGTTGGCGATTCAGTGACTCAAGGAGACCTTATTGCCAAGGTCTATAGCCAAGAAATTTTATCTGAAAAAATGCTGACTGAATTCGAAAAAAATGTTATTATGGGTAGTGAATGTAAAGAAACGACAGAAATATTAAAAATAATTCGCTAACACTTAATTTAATCCTAATCAAGGAGTTTGTTTATGTCTGTTAATAGCTATATTGACCATACCTTACTAAAAGCTGATGCTAATAAAGAACAGATTCTTTCCTTAATTGATGAGGCTAAGAAGTATGAGTTTGCCAGTGTCTGTGTTAATCCAACTTGGGTCAAAACGGCAGCTGAATTGCTAAAAGATAGTTCTGTTAAAGTTTGTACAGTTATTGGTTTCCCTTTGGGAGCATCGACCTCCGCAGTTAAGGCTTTTGAAGCCAAGGATGCTATTGCCAATGGGGCGGATGAAATTGATATGGTAATCAATATCGGTGCTCTTAAATCTAGAAATCTTAAATTAGTTGAAGACGATATTAAAGCTGTTGTTGAAGCTAGTGGAAGAAAACTTGTGAAGGTTATTATTGAAACTTGTCTATTGACTGATGAAGAAAAGGGCGAAGCTTGTCAATTAGCAAAACTAGCAGGTGCAGACTTTGTGAAGACATCTACAGGATTCTCTACCGGTGGGGCTACCATTGAGGATATTGAACTCATGCGTGAAACCGTTGGCCCAACTATGGGAGTTAAAGCATCAGGTGGTGCTCGTACACTTGAGGCTGCTCAAGCCTTTATCAAGCTGGGGCAACCCGTATTGGTACTTCGTCTGGAGTTGCTATTATGAAAGGTCAAGAAAGCCATGACAGTTACTAACAAAGAGAAAGTGATAGAAGCAGCTCGATTGGCAGCAGAAAATGCCTATGTTCCCTACTCTAAGTTTAGAGTTGGTGCGGCTTTGATTACAAAAAATGGAGAAATCTTTCAAGGCTGCAATATAGAAAATGCCTCTTTTGGATTGACCAATTGTGCAGAAAGAACGGCTATTTTTAAAGCGGTATCTGAAGGACACCGTGATTTTGAGTGTCTCGCTGTTTACGGTGATACCAAAGAGCCTATATCACCATGCGGTGCATGTCGCCAAGTGATGGTTGAATTTTTTAAATCCGATTCTAAAGTGATTCTTATCGCTGAAGATAAATCGACAGTCGAGATGACAGTCGGAGAGTTGTTACCATACTCTTTTACAGACTTACAATAGTCTAGTTGTTTTATTCTTTATTAAGCAAGTTTTCTTGCAAGTTATAGGAGGAGTGTTCAAGATGAAATTGAACAAGAAAATTATCGGTCTTGGCCTTGTTGCTGTAGCAGCACTTGGTCTTGCAGCATGTGCTCGTGGCGGACGCGGTGGATCATCAGCTGATTCTAAAGTTAAAGCTGCTATCGTTACAGATACTGGTGGGGTAGATGATAAATCATTTAACCAATCAGCATGGGAAGGACTCCAAGAGTGGGGTAAAGCTAACAAACTTAAAAAAGATTCTGGCTTTACTTACTTCCAATCAAACTCAGAGTCTGACTTTGCAAACAATATGTCAGCTGCTCAAAGCCAAGGTTACAACCTCATCTTTGGTGTTGGTTTTGCCCTTCATGATGCTGTTTCAGATGCTGCTAAGGAACATGAAGATGTTAACTACGTAATCATTGATGATGTCATCAAAGACCAAAAGAATGTTGAGAGCGTTTTGTTTGCTGATAACGAAGGTGCTTACCTTGCAGGTATCGCAGCAGCAATGCAATCAAAAACAAATAAAGTTGGTTTCATTGGTGGTCAAACATCAGATACAATTACACGTTTTGAAGCTGGTTTCACAGCAGGTGCTAAATCTGTAAAACCAGACATCGATGTACAAGTTCAATATGCTGAATCATTCTCAGACGCTGCTAAAGGTACAACAATTGCTTCAACTATGTACGCTTCAGGCGTTGACGTAATCTATCAAGCAGCTGGTGGTACTGGTACTGGTGTCTTCACAGCAGCTAAAGAAGTTAACGAAAAACTTGATGCTGACAGCGATAAGAAAGTTTGGGTAATCGGTGTTGACCGTGACCAAAATGCAGAAGGTAACTATACATCTTCAGACAAGAAAAAATCTAATTTTGTTTTGACTTCAACAATCAAAAAAGTTGGTACAGTTGTTAAAGATATCGCTAACGGACAACTTAAAGGCGATAAATTTGAAGGTGGTTCTACTAAGACTTATGGTATCAAAGATGGTGGTGTTGACATCGTAACATCTAAGCTTCCTTCTGATATCAAGGATGCAGTAGAAAAAGCTAAAGAACAAATCAAGAATGGTGAATTGAAACCAACTGATGGTCTTAGCAAATAATCCATAATATCTAAACTGGGACAATTTTTGTCTCAGCAAAGGGAAGCAGTTTATATTTCCCTTTGCTGATATAAAAATTATTCTTGAAAGGAGATTGTATGACGAAGCCAAATGTCATTGAGATGCACGATATTACCAAAAAATTTGGTGAATTTGTGGCAAATGATCATATCAATCTTGATGTGAGACCAGGAGAAATCCATGCCCTCCTCGGTGAAAATGGTGCTGGTAAGTCAACCTTAATGAACATGCTTGCAGGTCTTTTACAGCCAACAAGCGGGATTATTAAGGTTAATGGACAAGAGGTGACGATTGATTCACCTTCGAAAGCAACGAAATTGGGGATTGGGATGGTTCACCAACACTTTATGTTGGTTGAAGCTTTTACAGTTGCTGAGAATATCATCCTGGGTAGTGAGGTAACCAAAGCTGGTGGTGTCCTTGATATGAAGAAGGCTATTAAGGAAATTACTGAGCTCTCTGAAAGATATGGTCTTGCGGTAGATCCAACAGCTAAGGTGGCAGATATTTCTGTTGGTGCTCAACAGCGTGTTGAAATCCTTAAGACTCTGTATCGTGGTGCTGATATTTTGATTTTCGATGAACCGACTGCGGTATTGACTCCGTCTGAAATTACTGAACTTCTAAACATCATGAAAACCTTGGTCAAAGAAGGCAAGTCAATTATCCTTATCACCCATAAATTGGATGAGATTCGTGCGGTTTCTGACCGTGTCACAGTTATCCGTCGTGGTAAATCAATTGATACAGTGACAATTGAAGGATCAACAAATGCTGACTTGGCCGAAATGATGGTTGGTCGTCATGTCTCCTTTAAAACAGAAAAAATTCCTTCAAATCCAAAAGAAGTTGTTCTTTCTATTAAAGATTTGGTGGTTAATGAGAACCGTGGTGTTCCTGCCGTTAAGAACTTATCTTTAGATGTTCGTGCGGGTGAAATCATCGGTATTGCCGGTATTGATGGTAACGGTCAAACAGAGCTTGTTCAAGCGATTACTGGACTACGTAAAGTTAAGTCTGGTGACATTACTATCAAGGGTGAATCTATTATTCATAAGACAACTCGTCAGATTACAGAGATGAGTGTTGGTCATATTCCTGAAGACCGTCACCGTGACGGTATGGTTCTTGAAATGACAGTAGCTGAAAATATTGCACTTCAAACCTACTACAAGGAGCCAAATTCGAAAAATGGTATCTTGAACTATAATGTTATCAATGCTAAAGCTCGAGAATTGATGGAAGAATTTGACGTTCGTGGTGCTGGAGAGTTGATTGCTGGTGGTGACTTGTCTGGTGGTAACCAACAAAAAGCTGTTATCGCCCGTGAAATTGACCGTGACCCAGAGCTTCTTATTGTCAGTCAACCAACTCGTGGTCTTGACGTAGGTGCCATTGAATACATTCGTAAACGTATTATCGCTGAGCGTGATAAAGGTAAGGCTGTTATTGTAGTCAGCTTTGAATTGGATGAAATTCTTGATATGTCAGACAGAATTGCAGTTATCTACGATGGTGCAATTCAAGGTATCCTAGATCCTGCTGAAACGAATAAGCAAGATCTTGGTATCCTAATGGCTGGTGGACAATTGAATAAGGAGGAAGCAAATGTCTAAGAAAACACAAAATTGGGCAGTTCCTTTGATTGCTGTCCTCTTGGGAATGTTGATCGGGGCTGTATTGATGTTAATCTTTGGTTACGATCCATTCTGGGCTTACTATGATCTCTTCAGTACAGCCTTCGGTTCTTTGAAAAATATTGGTGAAATTCTTCGTGCCATGAGTCCCTTGATTCTTATCGCACTCGGATTTTCTGTAGCATCTAAAGCTGGTTTCTTTAACGTTGGTTTGCCTGGTCAGGCTTTAGCAGGTTGGACTTCGGCTGTATGGTTTGCATTATCATTTCCAGAATTACCAAAAGTAGTTTCAGTTTTCTGTACAGTAATCATCGGTCTAGTAGCTGGTGGTATCGCTGGTGCAATTCCGGGTATTCTTCGTGCTTACTTGGGAACTAGTGAGGTCATTGTTACCATCATGATGAACTACATCATTTTGTATGTAGCAAACAATATTGTTCGATTTGGTTTTACAGCCGACATGTTACGTTCATCAGAAGCATCTAATAAGGTCGCAGCCTCTGCAAGCTATCAAACAGAATTCTTATCCTCTTTAACCGGTGGCTCACGTTTTAATATTGGTTTCTTCCTTGCTCTTGCAGCAGTTTTCCTTGTTTGGTTCATGCTCAAGAAAACAACAACTGGTTTTGAAATTACATCTGTAGGTCTTAACCCTCATGCATCTGAATATGCAGGGATGTCATCAAAACGTGTTATTATCATGTCTATGATTATTTCAGGTGCCCTTTGTGGACTTGGAGGAACAGTAGAAGGACTTGGTACCTTCCAAAATGCCTTTGTTCAAAACTCTTCATTGGCAATTGGTTGGAACGGTATGGCGGTTGCTCTTTTGGCTACTAATTCACCTATTGGTATTCCGTTTGCTGCCCTTCTTTATGGTGTCTTGTCTGTAGGTAAGAGTGGTATGATTGGTGTGCCTCCTGAAGTTATCGACGTTGTATCTGCTTTGATTATCTTCTTTGTCGGTGCTAACTATATTATTAGATATTGGGTTCGCCCTCGTCAAAAGTCAGTGAAAGCTAAAGGAGGACAAAACTAATATGGACTTCATTACAATTTTAGCCTTGATTGTTGCCTCTATGCTGAAATACTCAGCACCATTGATTTTCACAAGTATCGGTGGTACTTTCTCTGAACGAGGCGGTATCGTAAATGTCGGTCTTGAGGGAATCATGGTTATTGGAGCCTTCGCAGGTGTTCTCTTTAACTTGAATTTGCAGATAGTTTTGGTGATGCAACTCCTTGGATTGCCGCAATTGTAGCAGGTCTTATTGGTCTTGTTTACTCATTGCTCCACGCGGTTGCGACCATTAATTTCCGTGCGGATCATGTTGTCTCTGGTACGGTATTGAACTTGATTGCTCCATCTTTAGCAGTCTTTCTGACACGTGTTATCTTTGGTGCCGGCCAAACACCAGCTATTAGCCATAACTTTAAAACTGTATCATTTCCAATTTTGAGCCACATTCCAGTCTTGGGTAAAGTCTTCTTTACGAACGTTTCCTTGATTGCATATGTAGCGATTTTGGTTTCAGTTGTGTCTTGGTGGGTTATCTTCAAGACTCGCTTTGGTTTGCGTCTTCGCTCAGTAGGTGAGCACCCACAGGCAGCGGATACACTTGGTATTAATGTTTACCGTATGCGCTACTATGGTGTCATGATTTCAGGATTCCTTGGTGGTGTTGGTGGTGCAGTTTATGCTCAATCCATCTCTAACAACTTTGCTATTACGACGATTGCAGGTCCTGGTTTCATCGCCTTGGCTGCTATGATTTGGTCGTTGGAATCCAGTTGGAGCTATGCTCTCAAGTTTATTCTTCGGTTTGTCACAATCATTGGCAATTATCGGGAAACAACTTCCGCTTATTTCACATGTACCAAACGTCTACTTGCAAATTGCACCATATGTCTTGACAATTATTGTCTTGGCTGCATTCTTTGGTAAAGCAGTAGCACCAAAAGCTGATGGTGTTAACTATATCAAATCTAAATAAACACACTACAGTGTTTCAGATAAGAAGGTCTATCGGCCTTCTTTTTTATTCGAGAAAAAAAGCTTGTCAATACTTACTAAAGTTGGTGTCGACAAGCTTTTGTTTTTTTATGAAAAATGTGGGTTAAAGTTTTTTTCGTGGCCTATAGTAGTGTCCCAACCGTGTCCGGGGAATACCTTGTAGTGGTTAGGAAGGGTGAAGAGTTGCTCTCGAATACTAGTGAGTAACTGATCGTGGTTTCCTGTTGGGAGGTCCCAGCGTCCAATTGTTTCTTTAAAGAGGGCATCACCAGAAAATACAGTTTCTTCTTTATCAAAGATAAAAGAAACACCTCCAATAGAGTGTCCTGGGGTTGGAACAACTTTAAACTGGAAATCCTCGATGTTATAGTCCTGAGTGAAATCGAAGTAGTATTCTGCTGGATTGACAATAACGTCTTCCATATCGTCATGACGTGGTAGTCCAGATAAATTATCGATAGGGTTCAGCAACCAGTCTTTTTCAGCTTCAGCAACGTAAACAGGAGGATGATTGTATGCCTGACGGACTGCCTCAACACTCATAATGTGGTCGTAGTGCGTATGTGTCAAAAGGATGGCAGCAACTGGTTTGTCGATTGCTTTAAGTTCAGCTAAGATAATAGAAGTATCACTTCCTGGATCAATGACTAGGCAGGCTGTATCGTTTTCTAAAATATAGGTATTTTCCTGAGCAACAGGATTTAAAATTCGTCTTATTTTCATAGCTCTAGTGTAGCACGAATTTCAGGCTTTTTCCAATATCAGAATGATGGCTTTGTCTTTTTTTGGTGCTTTGGATATGCTATAATAAGGTCACTATGAGTGAAAAAAACACGAATAAATATGCCATTGTTGACTTGGAAGCAACTTCCGCTTCGTCAACGGCTAGTATTATACAGGTGGGAATTGTCATCATGCAAAATGGTCAGGTGATTGACGAATTTGCGAGTGATGTCAACCCACACCAAGAACTCGATGATCACATTATTCATTTAACAGGGATTACCGATCAGCAGTTGGCTCAAGCCCCAGATTTCTCAGAAATTGCTAGAACCATTTGAACTGATTGAGGACTGTATTTTTGTTGCCCATAATGTTAAATTTGACGCCAATTTGCTTGCAGAGGCACTTTTCATGGAGGGCTTCGAACTAAGGACTCCTCGTGTGGATACTGTCGAATTGGCTCAGGTATTTTATCCGATGATAGAACAATATAAGCTATCTCATTTATCCAAGGTTCTTAATCTTGACCTAGCTCAGGCCCATACGGCAATTGAAGATGCGAGAGCGACCGGACAGCTTTTGTTTCATTTGATGGATAAGATTGCTAGCTTACCTAGTCAGACCATTGAGATGCTTTTGACCTTTTCAGATAATCTTCTTTTTGAGACTGAGTTGGTTATTCGTGATGCTATAAGAGGTCAAAATTTAGGACTTTCAAAAGAATATGTCATGCTTGAAGAATCAGGCATTGTTCTCCGAAAAGCTATGGTTTACAAAGAGGAGCGTAAATTATCCCAAGATTTTGATACCAATATTGCTCTCTTAGGGTTGGAATCAAGAACCAAACAAAAAGAGTTTGCAGAGGCAGTAAGGAGGGAGCTTGACAATACTGATATCTCTATGATTCAGGCTCAGACAGGAATCGGAAAAACCTATGGCTATTTGCTTCCCTTGTTGGCGCAAGCTGATGTAGACAAAGTAGTTGTCGCAGTTCCGACCAAGCTCCTTCAAAATCAGATTATGAGTCAGGAAGCCAAAGCCCTAGCTGATGTTTTTCACATTAATGTTCATAGTCTCAAAGGACCTCAGAATTATATCAAGTTAGATGCCTTCTACCAAACCTTACTTCGTCAGGATAGTAACCGTTTGATTAATCGTTACAAAATGCAACTTTTGGTGTGGTTGACTGAAACAGAGACAGGGGATCTTGACGAAATCAGACAAAAACAGCGCTATATGGCTTATTTTGATGAGATTAAGCACGATGGTAAGTTAAAAGCTGATAGTCTTTTTGCCGAATATGATTTCTGGCAACAGTCCTATCAAAAAGCCCAGGAAGCTAGGGTAGTTGTGACCAACCATGCTTATCTGTTGACGCGTATGGAAGATGATCATGATTTTGTTCGAGGAAAAACTCTTGTGATTGATGAGGGACAAAAGATGGTCCTGGCTTTAGAACAATTTTCACGTCATCAAGTCAATCTTACTGTCCTGTTGCAACATATTCATCGAATTCTTGATAGTGGTAGTCAAAGCTTGCTTGAACAACGCTTGCTCGAAAATCTGCAGTTTGAAGTTAGCCATCTAATCCAAGAACATCAACAATTTCCTCAGAAGCAGTATAATCGCCAGCAATTAGATCGTTTGCTACAAACCATTTCTGAACTGGAGGGTGAAAATGATTTGATGGAGATGTTGTCTCCACTGAAGATGCCTCTTTACAGCCATTTCTGGCTTGAAACAGACTATTATCAGGAACATCGTGTGACTTATTTAAAGGCATCACGCCAAGAGCTCTTAGAACTTTCAGCTTATCTACCAAGTGCCCAAAAAGTGATAATTGTTTCAGCAACTATTGATGTGGGACCTGATGTAGATGTGGCTGATTTGTTGGGATTAGATCAAGTACGCAAGGTTAGCCTCCCAATGGATACTTTACCCAATCAAGCTATTTGGATTGATCAAAGCATGCCTATGATTGGTGTTTCTTCCGAGGAAGAGTATGAAGTTGCTCTTGCAAAGCGTCTCCAGAAGCTATCTGAAATGGAATACCCAATTTTAGTACTATTTACATCTCGAAAGAGTATGATGACTGTTTCAGATTTATTGGATCATAGGGAAGTTCGTCACTAGCTCAAGAGAAAAATGGGACTGCTTTTAATGTCAAAAAACGTTTTGATAGAGGTGAGACCAATCTCCTTCTGGGTATGGGGTCGTTCTGGGAAGGTGTGGACTTTGCTCAACAAGATAGGGTAATTGAGGTTATTGCACGTCTGCCGTTTGACAATCCTAAGGATCCATTCTATCAAAAGATTGAATCTTGGTTTTCTAAGCAAGGAAAGAGCACCTTTGATAGTTACAGTCTTCCCATGACGGTTTTACGTTTTAAACAAGCTATTGGACGTGCTCAAAGACGTCCAGAACAGCGCTCGGCTATTCTTCTTATGGATAATCGCCCGCTCGTTAAGAGTTATGGAAAACTATTTCTAAAAGAAGTGACACAAGAAGTTGCGCTTAAGCACGCTAAGTTCGAGGAAGTCAAAGAGGATATTCAGGATTTCTTAGAACAAGAAAGTTAACTTTTTAAAACCAACCTTTTCTAAGATTACTTAGGTTTTATAAATTTTACTGACTTATAAAAAAGATAGACTTAATTGCTCAATACTAGCTATATTGCTATGTAAAGATTTATCATTTTCTGATATAATAAATTCAGAAACTTTTTTAGGAGGCATTATGCGTAAACAACGTTCACCCTGGACCAAAAAGCAACAGTTCATTTTTGGAATAATTGTAATCGTTGTGACCTTAATTGCCTCTTTGACTGCTATTCTTATTGTAGCGACTAAGCCTTATGTAGACGCTGAAAAGAAGGTTATTGCCATAGCAGAGAGCAAAGCAGATATTAAGACTGTTACTGAATTTGATATCTACCATGGTGAGGCTACCTATTACGGACTTCTTGGAAAGTCTGGTCAAGGTGAGAGACTGGCCGTTATCGTGAGTCATGATTCAGGTGAGGTTGATATCTACAAGCAATCGGATGGTATTAGTAAGTCAGTGGCTAAGAAAGCTGCTAAAGCCTATGGTGCTAAGGATATATCCTATGTCCACCTAGGAAAGTATGGCAAAACTCCTATTTGGGAAGTGAAGTCAGGAACCCAGTATTATCTGGTTGATTTTATCTCAGGTCAGGTTATTAAAGTGGAAGGACTATAATGAAATGACAAAATTATCAAATCGTGTATTACAAATGGAAGAAAGTGTTACTTTAGCTGCCAGTGCGCGTGCTAAAGCTCTTAAAGCTCAAGGACGTGATATCTTGAGTTTGACACTTGGTGAACCAGATTTTGTAACACCTAAGAACATTCAAGATGCTGCCATTGCCTCTATTGAAAATGGTAAGGCAAGTTTCTATACCGTAGCTTCTGGACTTCCAGAACTTAAGGATGCGATTAGCACTTACATGGAAAACTTCTATGGCTATGCTGTAAAACCAAATGAGGTTGTTGTCGGCACTGGTGCGAAGTTTATCTTATATGCTTTCTTTGCTACGGTCATCAATCCTGGTGATGAAGTCATTATTCCAACACCCTGTTGGGTTTCGTATGTAGACCAAGTTAAAATGGTTGAGGGTGTTCCAGTCACTTTCCAAACGACTGAAGCTAATCACTTTAAAGCAACAGTTGAACAACTTGAAGCTGCTCGCACTGAAAAAACTAAAGTTGTCTTGCTTAATTCTCCATCAAATCCAACAGGAATGATTTACAGCAAGGAAGAATTGCAAGCAATCGGTGACTGGGCGGTTGAGCATGATATCTTGATTTTAGCAGATGATATCTATGGCCGTTTGGTCTATAATGGCAACACCTTTACTCCAATTTCAAGTCTTTCAGATGCCATTCGTAAGCAAACAATCGTGATTAATGGTGTTTCCAAGACCTATGCTATGACAGGTTGGCGTGTTGGTTTTGCTGTCGGAGATCCAGAAATTATTTCAGGTATGGCTAAGATTATCAGTCAAACGACATCAAATCTTACAGCAGTTTCTCAATATGCTGCTATTGAAGCCTTAACAGGTGATCAGTCTTCTATCGAAGAAATGCGTCAGGCCTTTGAGGAACGTTTGAATACGATTTATCCACTCCTAGCTGAAGTGCCTGGTTTTGAAGTCATCAAACCTCAAGGTGCCTTTTACCTCTTCCCTAATGTTAAAAAAGCGATGGAAATCAAGGGCTACACAAATGTTAATGATTTTACAAACGCTATTCTTGAAGAGGCTGAAGTCGCTTTGGTAACAGGTGCAGGATTCGGCGCACCTGAAAATATTCGTCTTAGCTATGCAACAGACTTAGATACTTTGAAAGAAGCAGTCCGCCGAATCAAAGCTTTTATGGAAAAATAGAATTAATATAGATCAAAAGAAAAGAGAAATAATTACATGTCTAAACAATTAGTTTCAATTATTGATGTGCCTAAACACGTGGGCGAAGAAATCACTATCGGTGCATGGGTAGCTAACAAATCAGGTAAAGGGAAATTGGCCTTTCTTCAATTGCGTGATGGAACTGCCTTCTTCCAAGCGGTAGCTTTCAAACCTAACTTCATCGAGAAATACGGTGAAGAAGAAGGTACTGAAAAATTTGATACTGTTAAACGCCTTAGCCAAGAAACATCAGTTTATGTGACTGGTGTGGTCAAAGAAGACGAACGTTCAAAATTTGGTTACGAGTTGGATGTGACAGCAGTAGAAGTCATCGGTGAATCACATGATTATCCAATCACACCAAAAGAACACGGAACTGACTTCTTGATGGATAATCGTCACCTTTGGTTGCGTTCACGTAAACAAATGGCTGTCCAACAAATTCGTAATGCGATTATTTACGCAACTTACGAATTCTTTGATAAAAATGGTTTCATCAAATTTGATAGTCCAATTTTGTCAGGAAATGCAGCTGAAGATTCAACAGAATTGTTTGAAACGGATTACTTTGGTACACCTGCTTACCTAAGCCAATCTGGTCAGCTTTACCTTGAAGCTGGTGCCATGGCTCTTGGTCGTGTCTTTGACTTTGGTCCTGTTTTCCGTGCCGAAAAATCTAAAACTCGTCGTCACTTGACTGAGTTCTGGATGATGGATGCTGAGTATTCATTCTTGTCACATGATGAGTCACTTGATTTGCAAGAAGCTTATGTTAAAGCTCTTATTCAAGGTGTTATTGATCGTGCGCCACAAGCTCTTGAAATCCTTGAACGTGATGTGGATCTTCTTAAGAAATACATTGCTGAGCCATTCAAGCGTGTGTCTTATGATGAAGCTATCGACCTTCTTCAAGCGCATGAAAATGATGAAGATACTGATTACGAGCACCTCGAACATGGAGATGATTTTGGTTCACCACACGAAACTTGGATTTCAAACTATTTTGGTGTTCCAACATTCGTTGTTAATTATCCAGCAAGCTTCAAGGCCTTCTACATGAAACCAGTTCCTGGTAATCCTGAGCGCGTTCTTTGTGCAGACCTTTTGGCTCCAGAAGGTTATGGTGAAATCATCGGTGGTTCAATGCGTGAAGATGACTACGATGCTCTTGTAGCTAAAATGGATGAACTCGGAATGGACCGTTCAGAATACGAATTCTACCTTGACCTTCGTAAATATGGTTCAGTACCACACGGTGGTTTTGGTATCGGTATTGAACGTATGGTTACTTTCGTAGCTGGAACAAAACACATCCGTGAAGCTATTCCATTCCCACGTATGTTGCACCGTATCAAACCATAAGTAAAATTCTTTAGGAGTGCAAAAGTATGAAAAGATGGTTACTTGGTCTTTTGGCCTTACTTTGTATGGTTTCGATGGTAGCTTGTAGCAAGTCTGCTCCCTCACTAGAGGGTGAATGGCAGGCACAAGATGCCTTAAAGAAGGATTATACGATTGTCTTCAAGAAAGATAAGGTCAAGATTGGTGAGCAGGATTATAACTATACAGTGGATGGTCCCAAGTCTAAAGATGACTTTACCTATTATTCGCTAAAAGTAAAAGATCAGGGAAAAGAAACGTCTTATACAGTATTTTTCCCAACTAAATCCAAAGAGGTTGCTCTTTTTCTACAACCAAATGATGAGAAAGAACCCATTAAGGGTCAAATGCTCTTTGCACTTAATAAAAAAGAAAAACCAGACTACTATAGCTATGTCAAAAAGTATCTGAAATAGTAGGAGAAGGATTAGCCTAGAGCTGATTCTTTTCTTTTTGGAATTATATGTTTCAATTTTCAGAATATTTTGTTATAATAGCAACATATTAGTCAAAGGAGAACTATCATGGCAAAAACTATTCATACTGATAAAGCACCAGCAGCAATCGGACCTTATGTCCAAGGTAAAATTGTAGGCAATCTATTGTTTGCTTCTGGTCAAGTGCCATTGTCACCAGAAACAGGTGAAATCATTGGTGAAACAATTCAAGAACAAACAGAACAAGTTCTTAAAAATGTTGGTGCTATTTTGGCAGAAGCAGGTACAGACTTTGATCACGTTATTAAAACAACTTGCTTCCTAAGTGACATTAACGATTTCGTTCCATTTAACGAAGTGTATGCAACTGCCTTTACATCTGATTTCCCAGCACGTTCTGCGGTAGAAGTGGCACGCTTGCCAAAAGATGTTAAAATCGAAATCGAAGTTATTGCTGAGATTGATTAATGAAGAGAGCCTTGGCTCTTTTCTTTTTTTCTCAACTATGATAGACTATTAAAGATAAATCATTTTCGATGTTTGGGAGACACCATCGCTAAAAAAAACCATTACTGGCGTTTTTTTGGCTCCCCCAAGGGGCCTTTTTATGTGTCTCAGACATCACGAATAAAGAGGAATATTATGAAACGTCGATCAGCTTTGGTCGTCTTTAGTGGCGGTCAAGATTCTACTACTTGCCTATTTTGGGCGCTAAAACATTATGAAACAGTTGAATTAGTTACTTTTTGCTTATGGCCAACGTCATAGCTTGGAAATTGAAGTAGCTAAAGAGATTGCGCAAGAACAAGGGCTTAAACACCATGTTTTTGGACATGTCTTTGCTTGGTCAAATCACTGAAAAATGCCTTAACATCTGATATTGAGATTGAGGCAGAAGAAGGTGAAGTTCCTAATACCTTTGTGGACGGGCGTAATCATCTTTTCCTTTCTTTTGCAGCTGTTCTAGCTAAGCAACGTGGTATTACTGATATTGTTACGGGTGTTTGTGAGACAGACTTTTCTGGTTATCCAGACTGTCGTGATGTTTTTGTCAAATCGCTTAATGTTACACTTAATCTAGCCATGGCCTATGATTTCGTTATCCAAACCCCTCTCATGTGGTTAGATAAGGCTGAGACTTGGGCTTTGGCTGACCAACTAGGAGCTTTTGACTATGTTCGTGAAAAAACGCTAACTTGCTATAACGGTATTATTGGAACTGGTTGTGGGGAATGCCCTGCCTGTCACTTGCGTCAAAAAGGCCTTGAAAAATATCTAGCGGAAAGAGGAGAAGCTTAATGTTCTTTGCACCGAAAGAAATCAAAAAAGAAACAGGTGAGTCCTTGGTTTACAATCCTCACCGTACAATGGTTTCTAAAGAGTTTACTTTTGATGCTGCCCACCATCTCTTTAATTATGAAGGCAAATGCAAATCACTTCATGGTCATACCTACCATCTTCAGATTGCAGTAAGTGGATACTTGGATGAGCGTGGCATGACCTTCGATTTTGGTGATCTAAAGAGCATTTATAAGGACCATTTGGAACCACAGTTAGATCACCGTTATCTCAATGAGACTTTGCCTTATATGAACACAACTGCGGAAAATATGGTTTTCTGGATTTTCCAGATGACGAGTCAACATCTGCCTGAGGAGAGAGGACTTCGTTTGGAATATGTGCGTCTTTATGAAACACCAACAGCCTTTGCAGAGTTTAGACGGGAGTGGTTGGATGACTAGAGAACGTGTACTCAAACTACCAGTGCTTGAAATTTTTGGACCGACCTTTCAAGGGGAAGGCCGAGCTATCGGTCAAAAGACCATGTTTGTAAGGACAGCAGGATGTGATTACCATTGTGATTGGTGTGATTCTGCTTTCACTTGGGACGGGTCAGAGAAGCCAACGCGTATGACAGCTGATGAAGTTATTGAAGCTTTGGATGCGCTAGGAACTTACGACTATGTTACTCTGTCTGGAGGAAACCCAGCTCTTTTAGCGGCAAATATGGCTGAACTCGTTTCAAAACTCAAGGCTAGAGGAGTGACTTTGGCCGTTGAAACTCAGGGTTCTCGCTGGCAAGAGTGGCTCAAGGATATTGACCAAGTAACCTTAAGTCCTAAACCACCATCTTCCAAGATGGAAGTCAATATGGAGACCCTTGACTTTATTGTTTCACAACTTGATCCTGACAAAGTTACCTTTAAGGTTCCTGTTTTCGACGATGATGATTTAGCCTTTGCTAAAATGATTCAGGAACGTTATCAGCCAGATGTCATGTTTCTTTCGGCTGGTAATCCTGAACCGAAAGCAGAAGGTAATATTGTCCAACATCAATTAGATCGCCTCAAAGAGCTCTGGGAGACAGTAGCTGCTGACGACTCATGGGGAAATGTGCGTGTTCTCCCTCAGCTTCATACCCTACTTTATGATAATGAGCGTGGAGTCTAATCTTCACATTCTATAAGCTTAGAATTGATAGTATTTTTACTTTTTTAATGATTAACATTAGAAATTTAGATTAAAAATTGACCATATAAAGGTCTAGAAAAATTAACAATAAAGGAAGAAAAATGTCACAACAAGAAGAAATGAAAAACCTCACTCTCCTTGGTAATAAGGAGACACCTTATATTTTTGAATACTCTCCACAAGTCTTGGAGTCTTTTGATAATCGTCATACTGATAATGATTACTTTATCAAATTCAACTGTCCAGAATTTACATCACTTTGTCCTATTACTGGGCAACCTGATTTTGCAAGTATTTATATTTCTTATATTCCAGACCAGCTCTGCGTTGAGTCTAAATCTCTAAAGCTTTATCTCTTTAGTTACCGTAATCACGGAGACTTCCATGAAAACTGTATTAATACCATTGGTAAAGATTTGGTGGAGCTTTTGAACCCTCGTTACTTGGAAGTTTGGGGTAAATTTACACCTCGTGGTGGTATTTCGATTGACCCTTATTATAATTATGGTCGTCCTGAAACGAAGTATGAGAAGATGGCTGAGCAACGTCTCTTTAATCACGATCTTTACCCAGAAAATATTGATAATCGTTAATGTTACGCTAAAAGTCCTTATACAAATAGAGGGCTTTTTTTGTTTAAACACTTGCCTTTAAGCCCTAAAAGAGGTCCGCCTAACCGTTTTTCACAAAGAAAGTTAGGTCTTTGTTAGTCTGCTATTGGTTTAGTCTGAGAAACTTCTATTATTAAAATAATTTGACAATAGAAGTTTTATTTCTTACAATTAAAGTGTAAATGGAAATGTAAGCGATTGCTTATAAAAGGTATATTTGTTTTAAAAGGGGAAAAGACAATGGGAAAGAGTTTACGATTATTTTCATGTGCTGTCCTAGGGGCAGCTATTTTAGCACCAACTGTAGTTGGCAACAATCATGCACAAGCCGATAGTTATTATGGACGTGGTTATTCTAATAACTATAGTTATAACTCATGGTATAACAACTATTATCCAAACTATGGCTATAACTACGGATATAATGGTTATTATCCAGTCTATAATTACAATTATGGCTATAACTACGGTTACAATAATTATTATCCAAACTATAACTATGGCTATAATTATAACTATGATTATGGCTATAATAACTATAATCCTGGCTACAACAACTACAACGAATCTGGTACTTACCGCTATAGCAATGGTTATTTGTACTACATTTTGAGTGATGGTAGCTACTATGTTAACTATAACGGACGTTGGGTTCGTGGTGGCGACTATAATAACAACAATAGTGGTTCTAACAATACACCAACGACTGGTTATGAGGTTTTGAGAAATGATCCTCACTACCGTTATGAAAATGGTACTCACTATTATTTGAAAGATAATGGTGATTATTACTATTATTCAAATGGTAAGTGGGTACTTGTTAAGGCTTCAAGCACAGACTCTGAAGCTCCAACAACTTCAGAAGCACCATCAATGGTTGATTCAACTTCGTCTGCAACTTCAGAAGCACCATCAACAGTTGATTCAACATCATCAGCAACTTCAGAGGTACCATCAACTGTAGATTCAACATCATCAGCAACTTCAGAGTCACCATCGATGGTTGATTCAACGTCATCAGCAACTTCAGAAGCACCATCAACAGTTGATTCAACATCATCAGCAACTTCAGAGGTACCATCAACTGTAGATTCAACATCATCAGCAACTTCAGATGCTGCTTCAACAGGTAATTCAACTTCAGTAATCACCTCAGACTCAGTTGCTACTTCAGAGACAGGTTCAACATCAGAAACAAGTTCTGAAGCTCCTGAACTTGAAAAACCACCATATGCGCCTGAAACAAATATTGACTATGATAAGTTGCCAAAACCAACATTGCCACCAACAGATTATCGCATGTATTCAGATCCACGATTTGTAGATGACAACGGTACCTATTACTACCGTGTGGCATTGACAGATGAAGATAATGCGCGTGGTATCGATGGTTACTACAAATGGGTTGATGGTAAATGGAAACTCTACAATGGTACTGCCAATGATGACCCTGAGCTTGATCCAGATTTCCATAAACCAGCAGGAAACGACGAATACATGTACGATGACAATGCATCAAGTGTTAAGTTGTATTCTGAAAATGTAGTTGGTACTGGTAAAGCTGGTGAAGCTCTTCCATTCCAAAATGTAGATGAATTCAAAGATTATGTTATTAAGAATTTTGCTCCAAAATTCTTAGATAATGCTGGCTGGGATTGTAATGTCACTTGGGAAATTGAAGATGTTGACAACTTCAACGCTTCTAAGGGCAGTGCTTGGGCACGTGACTATGTTATTACAGCTAATCTCAAGAGCGGTGTTGACGACAAAAAATATAGTGATGTTGAATTTGGTTATGTTAAATTTGTTTATCATGTAGAACCAACTGAAAACTCTGATTATGTTGAAGTTGACTCAGCTAAGGCTGCCTTTAATGAAATCAATGCGCAACGTACAGCTGCTGGTTTGCCAGCACTTACATGGTCTGATGATCTTTACAATAGCACAACCCTTCCACATGCCAAAGATATTTCACACACTTACAACAGTTATGGTATTGTTTACCGTCGTGAATCTGATGGTTCAGTTGTAGCCAATAAATGGTTGAGTAGTGGTATTCGTGAACTTCTCATGAGTCCAGATGCTACTCAAGCAGCAGTAGCTTGTGTTGTCGCTGGTGACGGTACTTACTACTGGACTTAAATTACCAATAAGAAGAGTTTAAATTAATTGTCCCAATAATTGAGGAGTCTGAGGTTAGTCTTGGACTCTTTTCCTTTATCTATTGAACGTTTAAGCTTTCAATATGGTATAATAGAGCCTAGAAAGAAGGCGAAAATATGCAGGTTAAGAGAGTTCAGGATTATATCTCTAAAGAGTGGTTCGATGAAACCGATGGCTCTTATTTCGAACGTCTAAATAGTCGTTTGCAGGTGCTTTTGAAAAAAGATTACCCTGATTTACAAGGACATGATTTTATTAGTAATATCAGTCTTTTGGATTATAGGTTGGTTTTTCTTGATGAAGTTATTGCAAATGCTAATGAGAAAAACGAACATGTTCGGGAAACCGTTCACGATGTGACCAAGAGTTTATTGTACGAGGATCAAGACATCCAGGAACAATTGGATAGTAGGATTACTTTTGGTCAAAAAGTGGCGGATGAAGTGGCCCGATTTGGTGGATCTTGGACTTTTATCTTGTCATTCGTTGCTTTTATGGCTATTTGGATGGGGCTGAATGTTGTTCAACCCTTTGGGATTGCCTTTGATAAGTATCCATTTATTCTGTTGAATCTGGCCTTGTCTACTCTAGCGGCCGTTCAGGCACCATTGATTATGATGAGTCAGAATCGAGCATCGGATTATGACCGTTTACAAGCGCGTAACGACTATCACGTCAATACCCAGTCTAAGGAAGAAATCCGACTTTTGCATGAAAAAATAGACCACTTGGTTCAACAAGACCAATCAGATCTTCTGACAATTCAAAAATTGCAGACAGAAATGATTATGGGGGTTAGCCAACAAGTTGAGAAGATGTCAGACGTTATTCGTGTCTTGAAAGAAGAAAGATTAGAAAGGGAGTCTCATGGGAACGAAAAAAATTAATTTAGTTGTTGTAACAGGGATGAGTGGTGCAGGTAAGACTGTAGCAATTCAATCCTTTGAGGATATTGGATACTTCACCATTGATAATATGCCCCCCTCATTGGTACCTAAGGTTATCGAATTGGTAAAACATAGTGAAGAGACAGACAAGATTGCTCTTGTTGTTGACATGCGTAGTCGCTTGTTCTTCGATGAGATTAACGATATTCTGGATAAATTGGAAAGTAATGAGGAACTTAATTTCAAGATTCTATTCTTGGATGCTACGGATGGTGAATTGGTTTCTCGTTATAAAGAGACACGTCGTAGCCACCCATTGGCGGCAGATGGCCGTGTTTTGGATGGTATTAAGCTTGAGCGTGAGCTTTTGTCACCGCTTAAGAGTTTGAGTCAAAACGTGGTTGATACGACAGAATTAACCCCACGCCAGCTGCGTAAGACTATTTCTGAACAGTTCTCATCTGAACAAGACCAATCTTCTTTCCGTATTGAAGTTTTGAGTTTTGGTTTTAAATATGGATTGCCATTGGATGCAGATTTGGTTTTTGATGTCCGTTTCTTGCCAAACCCTTATTATGATCCTGCACTTCGTAACCTCACAGGTTTGGATAAAGAGGTTTTTGATTATGTCATGAACCATAAGGAATCAGAAGAGTTTTACAATCATTTGATACAACTTATTAAACCAATCTTGCCTGGATACAAGAAAGAAGGTAAGTCTGTTCTTACCATTGCTGTTGGTTGTACAGGTGGTCAACACCGTAGTGTAGCCTTTGCACATCGTCTGGCCCAAGATTTGAAAAATGATTGGACAGTCAATGAAACACATCGTGATAAGGATCGACGTAAGGAGACAGTGAATCGTTCATGAAAAAACCAAGAATTACAGTAATAGGTGGGGGAACTGGTATCCCAGTCATTCTTCGTAGTTTGCGTCATAAGGATGTTGATATCACTGCTGTGGTAACTGTAGCTGATGATGGCGGTTCTTCGGGAGATTTGCGTGATATCATGCAGCTGACACCTCCAGGGGGATTTGCGTAATGTTTTGGTAGCTATGAGTGATATGCCTAAACTTTATGAAAGAGTTTTCCAATATCGTTTTGATAAAACCGATGGTGCTTTGGCTGGTCATCCACTCGGAAATTTAATCATCGCTGGAATTTCAGAAATGCAGGGATCTACCTATAATGCCATGCAGCTTCTGACGAAGTTCTTCCACGTTACAGGAAAAATTTATCCTGCTAGTGAGACAGCTTTGACGCTTCATGCCGTTTTTCAAGATGGTCATGAAGTAGCAGGGGAGAGTAGTATTGCCCAGTATGATGGCATGATTGAACGCGTTTATGTGACCAATACCTATAATGACGAAGAGCCTAAGGCCAGTCGTAAGGTTGTTGATGCTATTATGAATAGTGATATGATTGTTTTAGGTCCTGGATCTTTGTATACATCGATTTTGCCCAACCTAGTTATACCAGAGATTCGTCAGGCTCTTATCGAGACCAAGGCTGATGTGACTTACATTTGTAATATTATGACTCAGTACGGAGAAACTGAACAATTCTCAGATGCCGACCATGTGGCTGTTCTTAATCGTCATCTTGGCTCTGATGTGATTGACAATGTCTTAGTTAACATCAAGAAAGTGCCTAAGGAATACATGGCTAGTAATAAATTTGATGAATACCTTGTTCAGGTTGAGCATGATTTTGAGGGCTTACGTCGTGAAGCTAAAACAGTTGTGTCTTCTAATTTTTTGCGACTTGAAAATGGTGGTGCCTTCCACCATGGTGACTTGGTAGTGGATGAGCTCATGCATCTAGTGAGGAACAAGTCATGAGTTTCACAATTAAGGTTAAAGAAGAGATAATTGCTGCTTCAAGTAAAGACAAGGCGGAATTGTCAGCATTGATTAAGATGTCTGGTTCGGTTGGATTGACTAATCAAGGCTTGACTCTTTCCATCTCAACAGAAAATGCAAAGATTGCGCGACATATCTACCAATTAATGGAAAGTCGTTATCAGAGTAATCCTGAATTGAGACATCACAACAAGACCAATCTCAAGAAAAATCGTGTTTACACGGTTTTTGTCGCTGACCATGTCAATGATATTTTGTCCGATTTACAATTGGCGGATTCTTTCTTTGGCTTTGAAACAGGCATTGAAACATCAGTAATGGAAGATGACGAGGCTGGAAGATCCTATTTACGAGGCGCTTTTTTGGCGACTGGAACAGTACGTGATCCTGAAAAAGGCCGTTATCAATTAGAAATTTTTTCCGTTTACCAAGACCACGCAGAGGACTTAGCTTCTCTCATGAAAAAATTTATGCTCGATGCTAAGGTTTTGAGTCATAAAAATGGGTTTGTGACCTATCTTCAAAAAGCTGAGGACATTATGGATTTTCTCCTTGTTATCGGCGCAATGAACTCTAAGGATACCTTCGAAGAGGTCAAAATTATGCGAGAAACCAGAAATGATCTGAATCGTGCCAATAATGCGGAAACAGCCAATATTGCTAGAACGATTAGTGCTAGCATGAAAACAATTAATAATATTATCAAGATTATGGATACGGTTGGCTTGGAGATTTTACCGGTGGAGCTGCGCCAAATTGCCCAACTCCGTATTGCCAACCCAGATTACTCTATCCAAAGCAGATCGCAGATAGTATAGAACCTCCTCTGACCAAGAGTGGTGTTAACCATCGTCTCAGAAAAAAATCAATAAGATTGCGGACGATTTGTAAGTAGAAAGGAAGCTTTTTATGGCTTGTACAACGATTTTTAGTAGGTAAGAAAGCCTCATATGACGGCTCTACCATGATTGCACGTACTGAGGATTCTCAATCAGGCGTTTTTACGCCCAAAGAATTTCTCGTCGTGACCCCAGAAGACCAACCGCGTCATTACCAGTCTGTGCTTAGCAATTTTTCAATTGATTTGCCAGATAATCCTCTACGTTATACCTCTGTCCCAGATGCGCTTGGGAAAGACGGTATCTGGGGTGAAGCTGGTATTAACTCAGCTAATGTTGCCATGAGTGCAACAGAAACAATCACGACTAATGCGCGTGTTCTCGGCGCTGATCCTCTTGTTAAAGATGGTTTTGGAGAAGAGGATATGTTGACTTTGGTCTTGCCATATATCAAGACGGCGCGTGAAGGTGTCCTTCGTTTGGGACAACTCCTTGAAACTTACGGAACTTACGAGTCTAATGGGATTGCTTTTTCAGACACTGAAGAAATTTGGTGGTTGGAAACAATTGGTGGTCACCATTGGATTGCAAGACGTGTTCCAGACGATGCCTATGTTACTAACCCAAACCAACTTGGTATCGATCACTATGAGTTTGAAAATCCAGACGACTATCTTGCCTCACCAGACATTCGAAACTTCATTAATAAACATCACCTAGATTTGACTTATTCTAATGAACACTTTAATCCACGTTATGCTTTTGGTAGCCAACGAGATAAGGATCGTCATTATAATACACCACGCGCCTGGGCTATGCAGAAATTTTTGAACCCAGAAAAAGACTATGATCCAAAATCATTCTTTATTCCATGGTGCCAAAAACCATACCGCAAAATTACAGTTGAAGATGTTAAATACGTTTTGAGTCTTCATTACCAAGACACGCCTTATGATCCTTATGGACCTCAAGGGGACGCAGTGAGTCAACGCCAATTCCGTCCAATCGGTATTAACCGTACTAGTCAAACAGCTCTCTTGCAAATGCGTCCTAACAAACCATCAGAAACAACTGGTATTCAGTGGTTAGCCTATGGATCAATGCCATTTGGTACAATGGTGCCATTCTGGACTCAGGTGGAAACAACACCTGCTTATTTCCGTCAAACAACTGATAAAGTAGATACAGGCAATTTCTACTGGAGTAATCGTTTGATTGCTGCTATCTGTGATCCTCATTTCCAACAGCATGAGGCTGATTTGGATGCTTATGTAGAAACAACGATGGCTCTTGGCCATGCTATGATTAATCATGTCGACAATGCTTTAGCAAATGGTGAGAGTATTGATTTTGAAGCTGAAAATCAAAAAATTAGTGATAAGATTCAGTCAGAAACAGATAAACTATTGGCAAAAGTTTTAGATGATGCAAGTAATTTGATGACCAATCGTTTTTCTATGAGTGATTAAAGTCATCAAAAAAGCCTTTCCATAAAATTGGAAAGGTTTTTTAGTATTGTAAACATTACTTGTTTTCTTTATCCAGTTTCGAGAGGAGCTGATAAAGCGTAATAAAAAAGAAAAGATTGAGTGAAATGAGAAGACCTGATGCCCATGGCAAATCGCTTTCTAAATTTCGAAGAGGTGAATTCCAAGCAAAGTGTGCAGCAAAAGCACCGAAAGCATAAAGTATACCAATAAGACTGTATTTAGAATTAATGAGTTTTTGACGGGAACGCCATATAAGGACTAGCCCCATAGCAAGGAAGGATGTGTAAAGCCAGTGAGACGATACGGCACCAATAGTTCGACCAAGAATACCTGAAATCGTATAAGAAAAACCATCAGGCAAATCTGAAAGAATATAGGAGAAGTCTTCACTAATCTGGAAGCCAAGACCTGCCGTAATAGCAACAAGCAAGATCCCCTTGTAACTTTTCGTTGGTACCATATAGATAGCAAAGAGGAAAGCTGCCAGTTTTAGGGGTTCTTCAACTAGGGGAGCCATAAGGGCATCCTCAAAGCGGTAGAAGAAGCTCTTTGAAGAAAGATGAGCAGTCACCCAGTCGTGAGAAATGGTATTGGCATAACCAGCTATCCATCCTGTGATAAAGACTCCACCAATTAGAGCAAATATGAGAACAAGTGGTTTCACCTGCCATCTCTTGCCTAAGTACAGAATCAGAAATATTCCTGGTACGATATAACATAAGGCAATCAGTGTCGATAGTCCAATAATACCGTATGCCGAACCAGACAAAGCGCCTGAAGTGTATGATTGCGTATCATAAGTCAGGCCTATGGCTGAAAGCAATAAAAAAAGATATAGGATTAATTTTCGAAACATGTATAACCTACTTTCCAAATGATATTTCCAGTATATCAAATAATTCTTTCTCGTCGAAATATTTCAATTTTTTTATTTTAGGACTTGCAAAATAAATGAAGTGTGATATACTTAACCAGTAAACTATTAACTGGTTAAGTATTTTGAAAGGAATATCATGAAGAAGAAACGCATTTTTGGCCTAGCAGGATTAGCAGCAGTTGTTTTAGCTGCTGGTGCAGGTATTTATTATACGACTAGTCACCACGGTTCAAAAGGAAATGGTGATTTGAAAGTTGTGACGAGCTTTTACCCTGTTTATGAATTTACCAAGCAGGTTGTAGGAGATGAGGGAGAGGTGTCTTATCTCATTCCTGCTGGAAGTGAAGCCCACGATTTCCAACCATCTACTAAGAATGTCGCTGACATTGAAAAAGCAGACACTTTTGTCTACCTAAATGAAAATATGGAAACCTGGGTTCCAAAGTTGAAAAGTCTATCAACACAAAAAATACAAAAGTCATTAAGGCAAGTCAAGGCATGGTTCTTTTACCTGGAACAGAGGAAGAAGATCATGATCATGGTGGAGAAGAACATCACCACGAATATGATCCCCATGTTTGGCTCTCACCTAAACGTTCTCAAAAATTAGTTGAAACTATTAGAGACGGTTTGATTGCTCAGCATCCAGATAAAAAAGCAGTCTTTACAACCAATGCCGAGAAATACCTTAAAAAATTAAAGACTTTGGATAAGGAGTATACTGAAGCCTTTAGTCAAGCAAAACAGAAAAGTTTTGTTACTCAGCACGCAGCTTTTGCCTACCTTGCCTTAGATTACGGTTTGACACAGGTACCAATTTTAGGTGTTTCAGCTGAGTCCGACCCTTCTGCAAAACGTATCGCTAGCCTTTCTAAGTATGTCAAAGAATATGATATTAACTATATCTATTTTGAGGAAAATGCTTCAAGTAGTGTTGCTAAAACCTTAGCTAACGAAGTAGGAGTTAAGACAGCAGTTTTAAATCCAATTGAATCACTAACTAAGGAACAGTTGAAAAAAGGTGAAGACTATGTCAGTGTTATGACTGAGAATCTTAAAAACCTTCGTTTAACAACAGATGTTGAAGGTAAAGCTATCCAACCTGAAACAGGAAGCGATGATAAGAAAACAGTCCAAAATGGTTACTTTGATGACAAAGATGTCAAAGATAGGGAACTTTCTGATTGGTCTGGTGAATGGCAATCGGTCTATCCTTACCTCCAAGATGGTACTTTAGATCAAGTATTTGAATACAAATCTCTATTAAATAAGGATAAAACCGCACAAGAGTACAAAGAGTACTACACTAAGGGCTATCAAACAGATGTTTCTAAAATTGCTATTGATGGTAAAAAGATGACCATGACTTTCACAAAGAATGATGGAAGTAGCGTGACACACACTTATCGTTATGATGGTTATAAGATTCTAACCTATGCTTCTGGTAAAAAAGGTGTCCGTTATCTTTTCACAGCAACCGACAGTCAAGCAGCAGATAACCCTTACCAGTATGTCCAATTTTCAGATCATCAAATAGATCCAACAACTTCAGCACATTTCCATATTTTCTTCGGAAATAGTAGCCAAGATGAGATTCTAAAAGAGATGGATAATTGGCCAACTTACTATCCTGGAAAACTTAGTGGCTTTGAAATTGCCCAAGAAATGGTTAGTCATTAATACTAGAATTGCACTCATTCGTGAGTGTTTTTCTTTTTTTAAAAAATCTTTCATTTCTTAAACTCTTAGAAAATCGCTAGTGTCATTATTTTTAAATAGAAATTTAAAGCATGGTATTTTTTCTAAAAAAATCCTGTAAAAAATTAAATAATTACTACATTTTTTCATTCTTTAGTGGTACAATAATAGTACGATTTTCAGATGACCAGGAGAGACCCATGAACCAGTATTTAGTAGCGATACATTATATTCAACTGCTTCAAGCAGAACTCGATATTCTAAATCATGATGCACGCTTGCTTTTTGATTTAAAGATTGAACCAAATCTTGCTAAACGAGAGCTTGCTGACTTGAAAGTATCCCTATCTAAATTATCTGACAAAAACCTTTATATCGAAGGTACAATCTGGTATCAACCAAGTTTGTTTGCAATCATTGATCAAAATTTAGGGGTTATTGATGACTGGCTCAAGGAATTAGATGACTTCTTTGAATTTACCTATAGTACAACAGTTTTCACTGTTTTGAAAGAAAATGAAAATCGAAGTTACGACTTATTACTTGGTCTCTATAGCCGTCTTGAATACGTTATTTCAGAAATAAAAAATAGCCGTTAGTCATCTAACGGCTTTTAGTATATAAAAAAATATAGGTTCTGTTTTTAAATATCAAATAATTTGACAAAATACCCAAATGTGTGTAAAATAAAATTTGAAAAATACTCTAATAAAAAAAGAATGTTAAGTTAAAGGAAGATAATAACTAAGTGAGTAAACAGGGGTTGAAATTGGGGGCTTTTGTTAAATATTATTTAGTGAGCCTTGCGTCACTGAGCTTTTTATGTCTTATTTTGTATGGGCTATATTCTTTAAATGGGCTTATTCCTTATTCTCTAGACAGAACTTCAAGTCTTGAAGTAAAGCATTATTCAGGGCAGACCACCTCTTCGGTAAAAAAAGATGGTGATTATAAGGTTCAGGATATTAGTGGTGAAACCAAGAGCTACAATGTTGATTTGAAAGTAACAAACGATGGGGACAAGGTTATTCAAACCTATGTCTTTGAGTATAAAAAATGATTCTATAATAAAAACTCACAAACTTAGCAAGATTGTGAGTTTTTTAGATGTCTTTTACCAAAGTCCTAATAGCTTTTGCATGAGAAGAGAAGCAAGACTGATTAATAACCAGCAAACTCCTCCCACTAGAAGTGCTGAGCCTCCTTTAGTGATTAGTTTTTTGAGATTTGTTTGGAAACCAATAGCTGCCATGGCCATAATAATCATAAATTTCGAAAGGTCTTTTAAAGGTGAAAAGACGGCAGGTGTTACACCGAGTGATATTGAAACAGTTGTAATCAGTGAGGCCAAAAGGAACCAAAGGATAAAGTTAGGCACTGCTTTGGCTAGCGAGAAGGCTTCCTTTGTATTGTCCTTTCGCGACTGCCGTACAGAAAGCCCAAGAGTTATAGGGATGATAGCAAGCGTTCGAGTCAACTTAACAATTGTTGCCTGCTCTAGAATGGATGTTCCATGTAAGCTATCCCAAGAGCTGGCTGTAGCAGTTACAGAAGAAGTATCGTTGACAGCTGTTCCAGCAAATATGGCAAAGCCTTGATTACTAAGTCCCAACCAGGATCCCAAGTGAGGGAAGAGTAGAGCTGCTAAGATATTGAAAAAGAAAATTACAGAGATTGCTGTTGCAATAGATTCATCTTTAGCCTTGATTACAGGAGCAGCTGCAGCGATAGCAGATCCCCCACAAATAGAAGAACCAACACCTACTAAAGTAGCAATTTCACTATCTAGCTTGAACACGCGATGGACGACATAAGCAGTAAGCAGTGCCGTAGTAATAGTCACTAGAATAATGGGAAGTGATGTTACGCCAACCTTAAAGACTTGGGAAAGATTTAGTCCAAATCCAAGAAGAATAACAGCGTATTGTAATACTTTTTTAGAAGTGAATTGCATTCCTGCTTTAAGTTTCTGAGAATCTCTTAGAATAATTCCTAGCAGAAGTCCTATAAATAAACCAAGGACAGGCCCACCAATAATAGGGAACAAGTTTCCAAGGAACCATGCTAGGAGAGATATAAGTATTGCAATACTTAATCCTGGTAAGAATTCTTTTATTTTCATTCATTTATCTCCTTAAAATTTGACTATATTATAGCTTATTATAAATATGATGTAAAGGTGACATTTGCTTTATTTATCAAGGAAAATGGGTCTGAAAGTTGCGACTTGTCAGTTTTTTTCTGATAGAATAGTATTGAAATATTATAATTAAAAAAATCTTATGAAGGAAGGGTTGTATGTATCGTCATTTAAAGAAGTATATGATTTTTATTGTGGGAGCTTTTGTTTGTTCGCTCTTTTTGGTTCTAGCTTTTACAACAGATAGAAAAAATGATAACAGTGTTAATGCTAAAGCTGAAGCTGCCTACAATCAAACTACGACGGCTTTTATTGATAGTATCGGAGAGACTGCGAGACAGATTGGTCAAGATTACAATATCTATGCTTCTGTTCTAATTGCTCAAGCCATTCTGGAATCAAATTCAGGTCAGTCAGGTTTGAGTCAGGCTCCTTATTACAACTTCTTCGGGATTAAGGGCTCTTATAATGGGAATTCTGTGACCATGCGTACTTGGGAAGACGATGGTACAGGGAAGACTTATGAGATTGATGAACCTTTCCGTTCTTATGGAAGTCTGAGTGATTCTTTAGCCGATTATGCTGCTTTGATGACGTCATCAACTTATGCTGGCACTTGGAAATCAAATACAAGTAGTTATGCAGATGCCACTCAAGCATTGACAGGAACTTATGCAACTGACAGTCTTTACGCTTCTAAATTAAATAGCATTATTGCATACTATGGTTTGACTGCCTACGATCAAGCTCCAGTTACTCAAGCAACTGCTTCAACAAGTGGTCTTGTTTGGAACAGCTATAGAGGCTCATACACAGATGCTGAGACCTTATCTATAGATGAGGCTTGGGCAAGCTATAAAAATTATAAATAACAATGAGAGTCGAAAGGCTCTTTTTTGTGCACTAAATTGGATAGTTTGGGTGATAAAAAGTCCCCAACATTCTGTGCTGGGGACTAACATCTATTAGTTGTCAAAAGTGACTTCTTTAACGAGGTTATCTAGGAATTTTTCTCCCATTTTAGAGAGGGTTGCCTTTTCATGCTTTAAGTAAACAATATCAATCTCATCATCAATATCAAGCGGGATAGAGACAATGTTATCTCCATTCAAATTACTATTTAAAATACCTGTAGCAATGGTATAACCATCCAAACCGATTAATAGGTTGAAGAGTGTTGCACGGTCTGAAACCACGATAGATTTTTTATGGGGAATCTGAGAGAGGATTTCTTCAGAATAGTAGAAGGAATTATGAATCCCTTGGTCGTAACTAAGGTATGGGAAGTCTTCTAAATCTTCCAAAGAGACAACTTCATGCTTAGCCAAGGGATTTGACTTGCTGACAAAGATATGCGGTCTAGCTTTGAAAAGACTGGTATATGTGAGGCGGTTGTCGTCAAACATCTTAGTCAAGACATCTCGGTTATAGCTGTTAAGGAAGAGAACACCAATTTCTGAACGGAAGTTCTTAACGTCCTCAATAATTTCGTAAGTACGTGTTTCACGTAAGAAGAGCTCGTAACGTGTCATATCAGCTCTTTTGAGAAGTGAGACGAAAGCATTGACAACAAAAGCGTAGTGTTGAGAGGAAACACTAAACAATTCACGTGTCTCTGTGTGACTCTTGTAGCGTTCTTCCAAGAGATTCGTTTGTTCCACTACCTGACGGGCATAAGAGAGAAATTCAACGCCATCCTTGGTTAAGGTGATTCCCTAGGGTTACGGATAAAGATATCAATTCCCATTTCTCTTTCCAAGTCACGAACAGCATTTGAAAGACTTGGTTGTGTGATGAAAAGTTGTTTTGCAGCTTCATTCATTGAGCCGGTTTCGACGATTTTGATAATATAATGTAATTGTTGAATTCGCATAGCCTTATTATAGCATATTTTAAGGATTATTCCTTAGGATAAGAGGCGAGTAAAAGGTCTTTTTAGGACTATACCAATTTTTATACTTGACATTGTCAAATATATGCAATATACTGTCCTCGTTAAGCTTTTTAAAGAGCTTATTGACTATACCAATTTTAAATGAAGGAGACATGACCTCTTTGATTTGAGGTTATTATTAAAAATATGTGTGGAATTGTTGGTGTTGTAGGTAACACAAATGCAACTGATATCTTGATTCAAGGACTTGAAAAGCTAGAATACCGTGGTTATGATTCAGCTGGTATCTTTGTAGCTGGCGATGCATCTAGTCAATTGGTTAAGGCTGTTGGCCGTATTGCGGAGCTTGCTGCTAAAACTGAAGGAGTAGAAGGTACAGCCGGTATTGGACATACTCGTTGGGCAACTCACGGTAAACCAACAGAGGACAATGCTCACCCACACCGCTCAGAAACAGAACGTTTCGTTTTGGTTCACAATGGTGTTATTGAAAACTATCTTGAAATTAAGGAAGAATACCTTTCTGGTCACCATTTCAAAGGTCAAACTGATACTGAAATTGCAGTTCACTTGATCGGAAAATTCGTTGAAGAAGATGGTTTGTCAACTCTTGAAGCATTCAAGAAAGCTCTTCACATTATCCGTGGATCATATGCCTTTGCCCTCATGGATTCTGAAGATGCCTCAACAATTTACGTTGCAAAAAACAAATCACCACTTTTGATTGGTCTTGGTGATGGCTATAACATGGTCTGCTCAGATGCCATGGCTATGATTCGCGAAACTAATCAATACATGGAAATTCACGATCAAGAGTTAGTTATCGTGAAAGCTGATAGTGTTGAAGTTCAAGATTATGATGGTAATGTAAAAGAACGTGATAGCTATACAGCCGAACTTGACCTATCTGATATTGGTAAAGGCACTTACCCTTACTATATGCTCAAAGAAATCGATGAGCAACCAACAGTGATGCGTAAGCTTATCCAAGCCTACACAGATGACAAGGGGCAAGTAACTGTAGATGCTGATATTATCAAGGCTGTTCAAGAGGCTGACCGTATCTATATTCTTGCGGCAGGAACATCATATCATGCTGGTTTTGCTTCTAAGAAGATGCTCGAAGAGTTGACAGATACACCAGTTGAGCTTGGTATTTCTTCTGAGTGGGGTTATGGTATGCCACTCCTTAGCAAGAAACCTCTCTTTGTTTTTATTAGCCAATCAGGTGAAACAGCAGATAGCCGTCAGGTTCTTGTTAAAGCTAACGAGTTGGGTATTCCAAGTTTGACAGTGACAAACGTTCCGGGATCTACACTTTCTCGTGAAGCTGACCATACAATGCTTCTTCATGCTGGCCCAGAAATTGCCGTAGCTTCTACTAAGGCTTACACTGCTCAGATTGCGGCTCTTGCCTTCTTGGCTAAAGCAGTCGGTGAAGCGAATGGTAATGAAAAAGCTAAAGCATTTGACTTGGTACATGAATTGTCACTTGTAGCACAATCTATCGAATCAACACTCTCTGAAAAAGAAGTTATTGATGAGAAAGTAGCAGCTCTTCTTGCAGAAACACGTAATGCTTTCTATATTGGTCGTGGTCAAGATTACTACGTTGCTATGGAAGCTAGTCTTAAATTGAAAGAAATCTCATATATTCAATGTGAAGGTTTTGCAGCAGGTGAGTTGAAACACGGAACGATTGCTTTGATCGAAGATGGTACACCTGTTATTGCCCTCTTGTCTGACGCTGTTCTTGCTAGCCACACTCGTGGTAATATCCAAGAGGTAGCAGCACGTGGTGCTAAAGTGTTGACTATTGCTGAGGAAAATGTTGCTAAAGAAGGTGATGACATCGTTCTTAATAACGTTCACCCTTACTTGTCACCAATTTCAATGGTTGTACCGACACAATTGATTGCTTATTTTGCAACACTCCATCGTGGACTCGACGTCGATAAACCACGTAACTTGGCTAAATCAGTTACTGTTGAATAAAAATACCAACATCTCTTACAGTGTAAGGGATGTTGTTTGTTTTTATCGTTTTCACCCTTGCTTAATTGGGAAATCTAAAGTAGAATAGTATCTATATCACAATCTTAGGAGAGAATTATGTCATTACCAAATTGTCCAAAATGTAACTCAGAGTATGTTTATGAAGATGGAATCTTACTTGTATGTCCTGAATGTGCCTATGAGTGGGATCCAAACGAAGTTGCAGAAGAAGAAGGACTTGTGGTTCTTGATAGCAATGGCACACGTCTTGCTGACGGTGACACTGTTACTGTTATTAAAGATTTGAAAGTTAAAGGTGCGCCAAAAGATATTAAACAAGGCACACGTGTTAAAAATATTCGTTTGGTTGAAGGTGACCACAACATTGATTGTAAGATTGATGGTTTTGGTGCTATGAAACTTAAATCTGAATTTGTTAAGAAAATCTAAATAAGCTTTAGAGATGCTAGACTTAAGTATTGTTTGTTTCTCAGGACAGACTATTTAAGTCTCTCAGGAGTGTGACTATGAACTCATTTTAAAAAATGGGTCTAGTCGCACTCCTTTTTACTATTTTCAAAATCTTATATCATTTTTTTAAATAATTTGGTATAATATTCAACAATACTAAATAATTATAGGAGTTTATATGTCATACGTTTTGGAAGTATTACCAGCCCTTTTGAACGGTGCGGTAGTCACACTTCAAGTATTCTTCATTGTTATCGTACTGTCGATTCCATTAGGGATTGTACTTGCTTTCTTAATGCAGATTAAATTCAAACCTTTAAATTGGTTGTTGACCCTTTATGTTTGGATTATGCGTGGAACACCACTCCTTTTGCAATTGATTTTTGTTTATTACGTTCTTCCGAGCGTAGGAATTGTCTTTGACCGTCTGCCAGCTGCGATTCTTGCTTTCACGCTTAATTATGCAGCATATTTCGCAGAGATTTTCCGTGGAGGAATCCTGGCTATTCCGAAAGGACAATACGAAGCAGCTAAAATGCTTAAACTTAGTCCTTTCCAAACTATCAGATATGTTATTCTTCCTCAGGTGGTTAAGATTGTCTTGCCAAGTATCTTTAACGAGATCATTAACTTGGTTAAGGATTCATCATTGGTTTATGTGCTTGGGGTTGGAGACCTTCTTTTGGAGAGTCGTACCGCTGCGAACCGTGATGCGACCCTAGCACCGATGTTTGTGGCCGGAGCTATTTATCTCATCCTTGTTGGTGTGGTGACTGTGGCTTCTAAACACATTGAAAAGAAATTTAACTACTACAAATAGGAGACCTTATGTTAGAATTAAAAAATATTTCCAAGCAATTTGGTCAACACAAAATTTTTTTGATAAGTATAATTTGACGGTAGAAGAAGGGAAAATCTTGGCTATTGTCGGACCATCTGGTGGTGGGAAAACGACTCTTTTGCGTATGCTAGCAGGACTTGAAACCATTGATTCAGGGCAAATTATTTATGAAAATGAAGAGATTCCCTTGGATCAGATGGAAAGTCGTAACTTGCTAGGTTTTGTCTTCCAAGATTTCCAACTGTTTCCGCACCTGACAGTCTTAGACAACCTAACGCTTTCGCCAATTAAGACGATGGGAATGTCTAAGGAAGATGCCCAGAAAAAAGCTCAAGCCCTACTTGACCGTTTAGGTCTTGGAGCTCACGGAAATGCTTATCCTTACTCTCTTTCTGGGGGACAAAAACAACGTGTTGCATTTGCGCGTGCTATGATGATTGATCCGAAAATTGTCGGCTATGATGAACCAACATCAGCTCTTGACCCTGAGTTGCGTCAAGAAGTTGAGAAATTGATTTTGCAGAATCGTGAGACTGGGATTACGCAAATCGTTATCACTCACGATATGCAGTTTGCACAGCACATCGCCGATGAGATTGTCACTATCAATCCAAAATAGTGAGGATTTTCCATGAAAAAAATAGTAAAAACGATTTTGCTAGGCTGTCTTGTCATTTTGCCTTTGTTTGCGCTATCAGCTTGTAGCTCGCGCTCACATTTTGCAACTCAGAAAGACCAGTGGCAAACCTATACCAAAGAAAAGAAAATCAAAATTGGTTTTGATGCGACCTTTGTTCCTATGGGATATGAGGAAAAGGATGGTAGCTATGTTGGTTTTGATATTGATCTTGCCACTGCAGTTTTTAAATTGTATGGTATCGATGTCGAATGGCAGGCTATTGACTGGGATATGAAAGAAACAGAACTGAAGAATGGGACAATTGACCTCATTTGGAATGGTTACTCGGTCACGGATGAGCGTAAGCAGTCTGCAGACTTTACAGTGCCTTATATGGTCAATGAACAAGTACTGGTAACCAAAAAAAGTCTTCGGGAATTGATTCTGTTTCAGGAATGGCAGGTAAGAACTTAGGTGCCCAAGCGGGCTCTTCCGGTTATGATGCTTTCAATGCTTCTCCGAAGATTTTGAAGGATATCGTCGCCAACCAAAAAGCAGTCCAATATTCGACCTTTACTCAGGCCTTGATTGACCTTGATAGTGGACGTATTGATGGTCTATTGATTGACCGTGTATATGCTAATTACTACTTAGAAAAATCAGGAGTTCTGAATCAGTATAACGTTATGCCTGCTGGTTACGAGGGTGAAAGCTTTGCTGTAGGTGCTCGTAAGGCAGATAAGACACTGATCAAAAAAATCAATCAAGGATTTAGAACCCTTTATAAAAATGGAGAATTCCAAAAGATTTCTGACAAATGGTTTGGTGAAGATGTTGCCACCGACCAAGTTAAAGGGAAAAAATAGAAGGATAACAACATTCTAGAAGGGATGTTGTTATTTTTTTGTGGAAAATACTTGAAATAAAACAAGTTATATTTTATACTAGTGTTAGTTTATAAACTAACGAAAGGGTGAGCATGGGATATTTTGATTATTCAAGAGAACCGCAAAGTGATATTGCTTTTGTAGATATGAAATCTTTCTATGCGAGTGTAGAGTGTGTTGAACGTGGGCTGCACCCTCTTAAGACTTCTATGTGTGATGAGCAGGGCTGAAAAATGCTAATGGTTTGATATTAGCCTCCTCCCCCATATTTAAGCAGGTTTTTGGCAAGTCAAATGTTAGTCGTTCTTATGACTTACCTTTTGACATTCATTCTCGTAAGTTTCATTATTATAATGCCAAAAAGCAGGGACTTCCAACGGATAGAGCTTTTGTAGATTACATCGAATCTTGGGCTAAGGTTACCTTTATCGTTCCTCCTAGAATGGACCTCTATATAAAAAAGAATATCCAAATTCAACACATTTTCCAGAATTATGCCAGTGTTGAAGACATTCTTCCTTATTCCATTGATGAGGGTTTCATTGATCTCACGTCGTCACTGAATTACTTTATTCCCGATAGAACAGTTACAAGAAAAGATAAGTTAGATATGATTTCAGGGCGTATTCAAAGAGATATTTGGAGGGAGACAGGCATTTACTCGACAGTTGGGATGTCTAACAGCAATCCCTTATTGGCCAAGTTAGCTCTTGATAATGAGGCCAAACATACGGCTACTATGAGAGCCAACTGGTCCTATGAAGATGTCGAGACTAAGGTTTGGAATATTCCCCATATGACCGATTTTTGGGGGATTGGAAAGCGGATGGAGAAGCGTTTAAACAAGTTGGGGATTTTCTCTATTCGAGAACTTGCTAATAGCAATCCTGATACTCTTAAAAAGGAGTTAGGTATTGTGGGTTTAGATCTTTTTTTTCATGCCAACGGTATCGATGAGAGTAATGTTCATAAACCTTATAAACCAAAGTCACATGGCTTAGGGAATTCCCAAATCTTGCCACGAGACTATGAGCGTCAAGCTGATATTGAATTGATTCTAAGAGAGATGGCAGAACAGGTAGCTATTAGGTTAAGACGAGCCCATAAGAAAGCTTGTCAAGTTTCCATCAGCATTGGATTTTCAAAGTTAGAGGGCAAGCGTTCGCTACAAGCACAGATGAAGATTGAACCCGCTAATAATACAAGAGTACTAATAAGCCATGTCATTGAACTCTTTAGGAAGAAATATCAAGGAGGGGCTGTTCGAAGTGTCAGTGTCTCTTATGCAAATTTTGTAGATGAAAGGCTTCAGATTCTTTCTTTATTTGATAATCCAGATGACATTGATAAAGAAGAAAGACTTCAGGCAGTTATAGATAGTATTCGACAGGAATTTGGCTTTACGACCATTCAAAAAGCAACTGCTTTACAGGAGGCATCTAGGAGTCTTGCTCGAAGTAAGCTTATTGGTGGGCACTCTGCTGGAGGATTAGATGGCTTAAAATGATAGACCGTAGTTACCTTCCCTTTCAATCAGCTAGGGAACATCAAGACAGGGGAATGATGAAGTGGATGGGCTTTTTCTTATCAGAACATACAAGCTTCCTACATGAAGATAAGACTAAAGAAAATCTTAGGAGTCATTTGGATGATTTAGAGAAGTTTACTTTATTAAACCAGCTTTATTCAGGTCAATTATTGGGAAGTTTCCAGATAAAGGATCAAGGTAGGCGCTGTAGATGTAGTGGCTATGTGGTTGACTTGGATTTTAATCAAGTTACTATAAAATCTTGCAAGCGACATAAATGTATTCGAACAAAGGATATATTAGAAATTAGTTTGGGGGTTGAAAACATAGATGAGGAAGAGAAAAATTTATGATGATAAACTTCAAATTGACTATTTTTCTGATAGCTATTTAAAATTTGAAGAAGACTTTTATCGTTATTCTGCCATGGATATTCCTTTAACTTTTTTAACTGATGATATTTTACGGGAGATGTCTATTAGTCAGAAAAACTATTTTCTATTGAATAAGGAGAATGCTAGAGACGGTCGCAATCACTATTTCCATTTTTGAAGTTAGTCTTTTGGATTCCAAGATACCCGTAAGACAGTATAGATATCTTGGGAATGATTGAAACAAAGTAATATCAGCAGCAGAAATAGTAACAATTCCACTTGTATAGAGAGTTTTCAAGAAAGTTTTCGCAAGCTAAGAAAAGCTTTATGTAAGCGTTGATATCATCTCTGTAAGTGCTATAATGAAGGTGTCAAAAGTTATCATATGGTGGTAATTAAGATGAGAGCAGTTGTTGTTAATCAAGCAAGTACAGGTGTTGAAGTTGTTGATCATGAAAAACCAGCAGTAGTTGGTCATGGTCAAGCTTTGGTTAAAGTTGAGTACTGTGGTGTTTGCCATACTGACCTTCACGTAGCTCATGGAGACTTTGGTCAAGTACCAGGTCGTATACTAGGTCACGAAGGTATTGGTATTGTCGAAGAAATTGGTGAAGGTGTTGAAACACTTAAAAAAGGTGACCGTGTATCAATTGCTTGGTTCTTCGAAGGATGTGGCCATTGTGAATATTGTACGACTGGTCGCGAAACACTCTGCCGTTCTGTAAAAAATGCTGGTTATAGTGTTGACGGTGGTATGAGTGACTACGCTTTAGTTACTGCAGACTATGCTGTGAAAGTTCCAGAAGGACTTAATCCAGCTCAAGCTTCATCTATTACTTGTGCGGGAGTTACAACCTATAAAGCTATTAAAGAAGCTAAAGTTGAACCTGGTCAATGGGTAGCTATTTATGGTGCTGGAGGACTAGGTAATTTGGCTATTCAATATGCTAAGAAAGTTTTCAATGCACGAGTAGTGGCCGTTGATATCAACCAAGATAAACTTGATTTGGCTAAAGAATCTGGTGCTGACTTAGTTGTGAACGGTAAAGAAGTTGAAGATGTAGCGGGTTATATCCAAGAAAAAACTGGTGGTACACACAGTGCTGTTGTAACCGCTGTTTCCAAGGTTGCCTTCAATCAAGCTGTCGATAGTGTCCGTTCTAGTGGAACAGTCGTTGCGGTTGGTCTCCCATCTGAATATATGGAGCTTTCCATTGTCAAAACAGTTCTAGATGGTATCCGTGTTGTTGGATCTCTTGTAGGTACACGTAAGGATTTGGAAGAAGCCTTCGACTTCGGTGCACAAGGCTTGGTAGTGCCAGTTGTTGAAACTGTTCCTGTTGATACAGCGGTAGAGGTCTTTGACCAAATGGAAAAAGGTGAAATTCAAGGACGTAAAGTATTGGATTTCACTAAGTAA